>MDTE01102973.1_pt1 | contig 11985 bp, 13 predicted proteins | sample 811231 | NCBI WGS metagenome assembly MDTE01 (sample SAMN05326651, study PRJNA326480) | marine metagenome | isolation source: seawater | place: Indian Ocean: Red Sea | collected 2010
AAATTTAGGAAAACCTTTTGGTGGTTGAGTACGATTCGCTTCGTACTCCATCACGGTCCGTAGGTTATCAATTTCTTGCTGTTTCATAACTCGCCCCCACTATACATAGGTCGATAATCTACCTATTTTTAATAACATGCAAGACCAGTTGAGTTCTTAATTAGGACCGTCTTTTTCGGGTTTTAGAGGTCTAGGCTAAGTAGGTCTGCCGTTGGCATATCATGTTGATCTAGGGCTTCGCGCTTTGCTATTTGGAAAGCGTTTAGATCTCCCTCAATCATATGCCAAATAAAGAAGTGATTCTTTTCTCCTATTTCCACTAAAAAAGGACTAAAGCCGATTGGAACATTAGAAAACCCTGCTGTCGATTTGGGATATAGATGTTCACTCATAAACTCCTGATATTTTTGTATTGAATCAATACTAATAGTGTCGAAAAAAGCGACTACATCGCGTTTGCCAAGATTTAGTCGCTTCATCATCTCAGCAGGAAATAACCCCCCAGTCCACCTTGCATTTATCTCGGTTATCAAGGTTTCACTTTTGTTGACGAAATAGTCAATTCCACAATTTAACCCCTCTGGGCTGGTGTAGCCCATTTCTCGGGCATATTTGCCAACCTGCAGTAATATTTCCTCTTGTTCTTTGGTTAATTCAACGCTGGATCCAATTAAGTTGCCGACCCAAAGACCTTCAGCAAAAAGAATTTTACGGACATTGGCTATACGGATCTCTTCGTCTGAGATGCGGAGGTCTACCGTCATTTCAGTGAATTTTTCTGTCGGAATTTTTTCTTGAAAAATCACTTCCATGTTTTCGTCATATTCTGCGAGATATACTCTAGCTTCCTCGATGCTTTTGATGCTTGTTACGTTCCGTGCTCCCGCTAAGCCCATGATTTTAAGCATTACGTCCTTATGCTTTTTTAGGAAATGTTCTGTCTGGATAGAATTAATTTGATGTTTAGGAAAGACGAGGGTTTCTGGAGTTGGTATTCCAACATGTGGGGCTTTTTCAGCGAACACCATTTTTGAGTTAATCGCTTTACTTATATCTAGTGCTGTCTTGTTGTTATGGATAACTTCATTAGAACCGCTGAGCAAGTAGAGCGTGATGAAATCCTTATCGGAATTCTTTTTGATGACGCTCTCATAAAAGTGGTCGTGAGGGTGGAATTGCATATTATTTTTATTTACTGGTTGAATTCCCATGTTTTCAAAGGATTCGTAATAGAAATCCAGCATGTTGGACCATGGTTTTTCGTTAAATTGTTCGAACATGGCTACGTGGTCATAGGATTTTCCCATAAAAAGGTTGGCTACTTGGAGAAGCCCGGTAAGCTCTATGTTAGAGGTATGGTCGATTAGTTGCTTGGGAGTCAGTTTGTCGAGGTCAAAATAAAGAGAGCAATCGTCGCCAGCCATAGCATATAGAGTACTTTTTGTTTGATCAGGAAAAAAAGAGTGTGCTTTCATTTCATTCTATTCCAATATAATTCAAAGACATCTGTCTCGTCGGATACCTTGGTATATGCTATTACCAACTGGTTTCCTGCTATTATTTAATACTGTGATAAGTTAAGGGAGGATAATAGCTTAGAACCATTGTCTTTGGCACACTGATCATTATTTTAATTGGCCTTTAGGTTTTTATTTGAATTTTTAAAATGAAAAAGTTTTTTTCAGAACCATTTGTTCATTTTTTTTTGCTGGGAGTAGTTCTCGTTTTTGTTGATATTTATTGGGTTGGAGATAATGAGGAGGAGTTGGATCAGATACTAATAGATGTTGGAGATCTCGAGAAGATAGAGGGCACATGGCGAAGAAGCTGGGGTAGAGCTCCAACTGCTGAAGAAAGGTCCATATTGATGGAAGGATATATCAGAGATGAGGTTTTATACCGGACAGCTAGAAAAATGGGTCTTGCCGATGATGACTCGATTATTCGCCGAAGGTTAGTTCAGAAGTTAGAGTTTTTATCAGAGGATGTTATGGTTTCTAGGCTACCGACTGATAGTGAGCTTTTATCTTTGTATGCTAAAAACCCCAAGAAATATGAGATTCCTGCTTCGATTACTTTTACCCAGTTTTACTTTAGTTCAAGTAAGCGGGGCAGTAATCTAATGAAAGATGTGCGGCGTGATCTTGCGCATTTAAGGCGTTCAGAGAGAAAAGCGAATGCCTTGGAAGTTGTTGGGGATACTTCAGTGCTGTCAGCTAGTTATAATCGAGCATCATCCAATGCGGTCATAGTTGATTTTGGGATAGCTTTCTACAATGCCATCATGGAGATTCCAATAGGAGAATGGAGTGGTCCAGTAAAATCTGAAGTCGGAGTCCATTTGGTTAAGGTTATAGAAAGATTACCAGCTACTGCGCCAGAGTTTTCGACTATAAAGGAAGCTCTTTCCAATGAATTTATGCAAGCGGGGCGCAAGGAGGCTAACGATGCTTTCTACCAGGAAATGCGTTCTAAGTATGAAGTGATATTTGATGAAAAGGTACTTGATGAGCTTGGCAGATGAGAGTTTTTGTTTTATTAGCCACTTTAGTTTCGTTAGGCGTATCTCATGGACTAATGGCACATGAAATACGGCCAGCCTATTTGGCTTTAACGGAAGAACCTGATGACAGTTTGCATGTTCTCTGGAAGCTCCCGCAAAGAGGAACGGCAACCCTAGGGTTGCAACCGACGTTCCCCGACTTCTGTCAGCAGGTTGGAGCCCCAAGTGTTTCTCGTGTGGATGGAGCTGTTCTGAAAACCTTTAGGATGGCATGTTCTCGCACTATTCGTGGTTCTATGATTGGGGTGGCTGGTCTTGATTCCACTTTAACTGATGTTCTGGTTCGTTATCAAAGTATCGATGGTGGAAGTTTTGTTGGGAGATTACTGCCTGATGCGGCTAGGCTCGTGATACCAGAGAAACATATGGCGGTTGACATAGGATTAATGTACTTCGGTTTGGGCGTTGAGCACATTTTGTTTGGGTTCGATCATTTGCTCTTTGTACTTATGTTGCTGATGTTAACAACTAGTACTCGCGTGCTGATCTATACTATTACCGCTTTTACTGTAGCGCATAGCATTACCCTGGCTTTCGCCACGTTTGAATTGATACCGTTAGACCAAACACAGGTTGAAATTTTGATTGCTTTAAGTTTGGTGGTAATGGCGAGAGAGGTAGCGAAGCAACGAAATAGACAAGTAACTATTTCAGATAGAAATCCTTGGTTGATTGCCTTTGTTTTTGGATTAATCCATGGTTTTGGATTTGCGGGTGCTTTGACCCAAATTGGCCTTCCGGCAAACCATGTACCATTAAGCCTTCTGGTTTTTAATTTGGGAGTTGAAGCCGGCCAGCTACTCTTTGTTGGATTGGTTTTGTTTATTAGCTCATTTGCTAGGAAAGTCATGAATGAAAAGACGAGGAATAAGTTGATCGTTACGATAAGTTATGGTGTAGGTATGATTTCGGTTTATTGGACTTTAGGGCGGTTTTATTGGGTTTAGTTGGGTAGTAGCATGATTTAAGTGGATCTGACTGATGTTAGCTACAATATGATGTGTAATATGAATAGGGCTTTTTAGTTTAATTAGGGGATATCTATGGTTACGCGGTTTGAGGGAAAGACAGCCATAATAACGGGAGGAGCTTCTGGTTTGGGTGCTGCTACTGCGGAACGTTTGTCTTCGGAAGGAGCAAAAATTGTCGTAGGCGATATATCTTCCGATTCAAACGGTATAGTTGAGAGATGCGGTGGAAAATCTATGGCGAAATATGTACCCACCGATGTAGCAGATCCGGATCAAATCAATGAGCTTGTCAACGAAGCGATAGCTTTCTTAGGCGGTGTTGATTTCTTGTTCAATAATGCCGGTATCGGGTCCATGGGAGAGACTCCAGATCTGGAAATTGAGGAATGGAGAAGGGTAATAGAGGTGGATTTAAACGCTATTTTTTATGCGGCCAAGACTGTTATACCTTATATGAGAAAGCGCGGTGGAGGCGCGATAGTTAATACTGCCTCAGTTTCAGGTTTAGGAGGAGATTGGGGTATGTCAGCCTATAATGCTGCAAAAGGGGCAGTGGTTAATTATACGAAAACACTTGCTTTAGATCATGGAAAGGACAATATAAGAACCAATGTTATTTGCCCTGGGTTAGTCGATACACCGCTCGCGCGCGATGCTATGAACCATCCCGATATTCTCAAATTTCATGAAAAACACCATCCTTTAGGACGTGCTGGCCGCTCAGAAGAAGTGGCTGCGGTTGTAGCCTTCCTGTTTTCAGATGACGCTTCTTATGTAAATGGTGCGGTTATTCCGATTGATGGAGGCACTAGCGCGGGCACGGGCCAACCAAATTTTCCGAGTTATTTTTCCTAGCTAAGCTTAATCAAAAGCATAGAGATTATTTGATTATCTTTATAGGTCAGCAGCCAAGTTAGATTTCCCGAGGGGCCTAATTTCTGGCAAAACTTGCTCTCCAATAAGCTTAAGGCTGTTCGCGACATCATCGTGAGGTAATCCACCGTGGCTTGCGGTAAAAAGCGCATGAAAATCACCTACAACTTTCCTACGTTCAATAATATTTTCAATTATATCGGAAGGTGTTCCATAGCTCTGCGATGCCATGGCTGTTTCTGCTAGTTCTTCAATGCTTACTTGAGACTGTTCTTCAGCTGCTCCAGCATATGATTCATAGCCCTTTATTTTTTTAAAATGGTCATCCTGAAAACGATAGTGATCATAATTGCTTCTATAGCCTCTAAAGTAATGTTCCCTCATCATCCGTTCGGCATATTCCCGATCTTCGCTGCAGAAGCATTGGTCCGTAAGAACTGGAGGAGGCGCTTCTACCCCCCATCGCTTCATGAATGCTTCCCTGTAAGGGTCTATTATTGGGCGAAGAGGCTCCACTCCATTTTGAACAAAACACATAATGGTAAGCCCTTTCTCAGCGGCAGCTAAGCCAGAGGCTGGGGACATTGCTACGCTAATTGTTCGATCTTTAAAGGTCTTCAATGGTCCTGGTCTAAGCTCAGTCTTCTTCTGTGGATAAAAAGGCCCATTCCCCTCTATAAACCCTGATTCTAGAGCTTCTATAACCATAGATGCTGATTCATCAAATCGTTCCCTTGATTCGCTCATTTCAATTCCGAATGCTTGATATTCTCTAAGCGCCAGACCCCTTCCCATCCCAAAAATAACTCTGCCATTTGAAAGCGCATCGAGCATTAATACCCTTTCAGCGACTCTTATAGGTTCATGCCACGGAAGTATAACTGCCCCAAGAAATAATTTAATTTGCTTGGTGCGTGCTGCTAGCCAGGAAAAATACTGCGTGTTTTCGCATGCGATAGAATAGTCACTGAAATGATGCTCCGGTCCAAGAACGAAATCAAACCCGAGACTATCGGCCAAGACCCCGAGCTCTAGTTCATTATGTATTAATTCGTGGTCTGGCAGCCTGGGTTCATGAAGATTTTGAAAGAATAGACTTGCACCTGCTAGCATTTTTTCTCCCTAGTGTGTAGCCGTTTAATATAGTATGCCTAGACGATTGGGAAATCGTAAGGGGTAGATTCCAACTCTTTTCACATTTAGGAAAGCCAACCATGCTTTCTAGTCTTCATGGGTTTTAAATGGTGCGTCTCCGTATAGTTGAGCATAGCTTTTATATGATGCAGGTTCACCGCCTTCCTCATTGAATTTTTTAAACATTATCGTCAGTTCGTCAGGTGACATATCAGGGACCCCCATTGCCTTTGCCAAAAGATGATTTAGAAGGACGAGTAGTACGAAAAAGCTATATTCTATGGCTCCTCGTTCACTTCCCATTTTTGTTATTAGACGTTTCCAAATTTCAGATGTCACCGTTCCATCTCGCACTGCTCTAGTAAACTCCACTAGTTCTTTCTCGTCTTCGGTAAGCCGATCTTCTTGTTTATCTCGAAGTGCTTCTAGCGCCTGTATACGGACCCCAGCCTTAATAGCCAGAGGCGCGTGGCCAGCCATCAACCAGGTGTAGTCTGAATCAAAGGCGATAATTGCATCGATGAATTCATGTTCGGCCGCAGACAGAGTTCCAGGTTTGCCAGGAAGTTCCATAGCTGTAGATCCCAGACGGCCGAGGGCTTCGCCAATTATCGGACTGTTTGCAAGAGCTCTAAAATATGCGGCACCATAAGGTTCGCCATCTATTGTGCCTATATTAGCTTCTTCTGATCCTTTGACTCTGCTTAACATAAAATTGTAAGCATCTATCTCCTCTGGCCGCAAAGTATTTGGATCTGGTAATTCCGGCGCCCACTTGATTGCCATGTAGGTGTAGCTCCTTTTTTTATTAAATCTATCTTAGAGATTACCAAATTGTGGTGTATTTAGGTTCAATCAGCGATTGTTTTTCGTTAATTTGTGCCAGTAATATATAGGCTAGATTATTACATCATAGCCATTAAACATTCCGTTTGGAGAAAGGAGTCTCTTATCGTGAAACTTACATTAGAGGATATTGACTTATTCGATCCTGAAACCCAAGAAAACTGGTTCCCAGCTTATGAAACTCTATTAGATGAATCTCCCGTCTACCAGATACCGGGAACTACAGTTTATGTAGTCTGTAAGTATGATGATATTCTTGGGGTAGTTAATGACCCTGCGACATTCTCAAATCAGCCCGAGCTGCATGGAGGTGAGCCTCTTATTGAGCATGAAGAGGCAAGACAATATTACATAGACCATGGGCTTGGGAAAGAGACGGGAAGAACCCGGTGGCCGCTTTTGGGAATGGATCCTCCTGACCACAAGAAATATAGGAAGTTGATTGATAAGCATATGCTTAGTAAATCGGTTCTTCGTCGAACCGAGCCTTATATCAAAGAAGTTGTTGATGAGTTGATAGATGGGTTTGCAGATAGTGGCCAAATCGAGTTCGTAAGAGATTTTGCTACTCCGCTCCCTGTTACTATTATAACAGCTATGATTGGGTTTCCATTAGAAGATATGCCACAGTTAAAAATATGGTCTACGATGTGGACTTTACCATTCGCACGCGGATTAACTTTAGAACAAGAGATGGAAGTTGCTCGAGCTGGAGTTGAATTTCAGGATTACATAAAGGAAACGGCAGATGCACGTCGTAAAAATCCGAAGGACGATATAATCACTCATCTAGTGCAAGCACGCTATGATGATACGCGGCCTTTAACCGATCATGAAATAGCTTCGATCGTTGATAATATGTATGTTGGTGGGAACGAAACCACGACTTTTACGCTTACTTCTGGAATGTGGTTAATGCTTCGGGATAGTTCCATTCATAAGGAGCTTAAAGCTGATTCCTCAAAAATCCCGAAATTTGTAGATGAAGCGTTACGGCTTGAATCCCCAACCCAGGGACTGTATCGAGTGGCGACGTTAGATACTGAAATAGGAGGTGTTTCTATTCCAAAGGGCTCAACCATACACATTAGATATGGTGCTGCTAATCGGGATCCGGATATTTTTGCTTGTCCTGCCGAGCTAGATTTAGAAAGAGAAAATTCGCATCGTCATTTATCTTTTAGCCAAGGGGAACATGGTTGTCCTGGTGCTCCATTATCGAAGCTGGAGCAAGTTATCGCCTACGAGCACTTAATCTCTCGTTTGCCAAATTTGCGGCTGACTCCTGGTAAGAACACGTTTGAACACCATTCGGGTTTTGTCCTCAGGGGCATTAAGGAATTGCACTTATCTTTTGATGTAACTTAGCTTTATAAACAGCCTTCAAGCTTGTTTAAGTGTGTTGTTTTTGCCAGTCTTCCAGAGGCTGTTCCTTGAAAATTGCTGGTTCTCCCTTTAGAAGAGCAATAGTGCCAGTTACCATGTTGTCTAAGGCAGTTTCTAATGCCTTACCAACTTCTATTTCATCTACTCGGTCGTCAGCTCGCATTTGTCCTGCCCAGCGGATTAAGCAGCGGTTTTCATCTAGCGGGGTTACTGTAGCTTTAACCTTATATTCTTGCATTCCCACGGGCTTTCCTGCTGTTAGTTTGTACGAAAGCATTCGTTGGGTATCGTCAAAGTCGACCAGTTGATGTTGAACATAACCCTGCGTACTTAGATGGATATCCCTTACCATCCCAATACCCTCGCCAGAAATTTCAATTCTGCTTGTATTACCACCAGGAACCCATCTTAAAACACGGTCGAAATGACGCATTTCGTTCCAGACAACATCGGCTGATAGATCTGTTTCACGTTTGATTTCTACGTTGATCACTATAATTTCCTTTGCGGATATTTTATCAAGTAGACCATGATAAAATTTAGATGACAATTGAGCTATCATTAGTATCGATGCTTTTTGGGGGAATGCGAGTGCCTAAATCTATCAGTTTAATCACCGATGGTATGAGATCTGCGGTCGGCTCTGTTATGAGAAAAACGGTGTCTTACCCCGTTGCCATTTCCGATATAAGAAAATGGGCTATCGCTGTATATTACCCCAAGGATCCGCCTCGACTGTTTTGGGATGAAGAATTTGCCAAGACCACGATACACGGCGGAGTAGTAGCTCCTGAGGAGTTCAACCCATTTGCCTGGATAACTGCTGAACCATCTCTAGCGGAACCGAAAGTTTCTCAGACGGCTTTTAGTGAAGAAGAGTTAGGTATTGATCCCCCGTATTTTAAGGCTATTTTGCTGGCGGAAATAAACGAGCAATACGGTGCAGTTCGAATACGACCGGGGGATATAATTACGTCCGTTGTTCGTATCAAAGAATATTTTGAAAGAGAAGGGAAAATGGGCCATATGCTATACACCACTCTGAGTAATGTGTGGTGTAATCAAGCGGACGAATGGGTGAGGACAACTGAGTCAGTATTTGTTAGGTATTGAGGATGCTACAGAATGGTTGGAGCCAGAGATAATTTGGATCTTAAAGTTGGTGACCAGTTACCACACTTTGAACGCAATGGTACGTTAGAGCATTGGAATCGCTTTGCAGCGGTGAACTGTGAATTCGCCCCCCACCATTGGGACGATGGTGTCGCAAACGATGAAGGATTTGATCGGCCATTTGCGATGGCGCCTCTTCAAATGGCCTTTTTTAATAGTCTCCTGAGAGATTGGTTGGGTGAGAATGGCAGAGTGGTTGCCGTTACAGCAAAGCTTCGAGGCCCTTTTTTCAAGGATACACGATTAACTACAAAAGCAACGGTTAGCGAAATAGAAGAAATGGAAGAGGGGACATACGTCCTTTTGGATATAGCTCAGGTTGATGACAGTGATCGCTCTGTAGCTACCGGAACAGCTAGAGTATTATTCGAAACCAAAGTCTTTATGGCCTCCGTGAATTAGGAGAATATTTAATTGTCGAAGAAGACTCAAAATGAAAGCTTAAACGTTCGCTGTCCAGGTCCTACTTGGCAGGATGTTCTTGATGAGGATGAAAAACAGATCCCTTACTTTTTGAGGTCTGAGGCGCCTTACCGAGGCGGGCTTGAGGACATAGCTACTAGTCGATATTTGACCCGAGAATGGCACGAGCTGGAAAAAAAACAGCTTTGGAGTCGGGTATGGCAGTACGTATGCAGAGAAGAGCAGTTGTCAAACGTTGGAAGCTACGTCGTTTACGATATTGCTGACCAATCTTATATAGTTGTTCGAACAGAGGATAATAGTATTAAGGCATACCCGAATGCTTGTCTGCACCGCGGCCGTATTCTTAAGACCCATGATGGGCGTGCGACAGAATTCCGTTGTTCATTTCATGGTTGGTCATGGCAACTAGATGGCAAACTGAAACTCATTCCGGCGGAGTGGGATTTCCCCCATGCCGAGGAACGCAATTTGGATTTACCAGGGATGAAGGTGGAGACTTGGGAAGGTTTCGTTTTTCTGAACCCTGATCCATCGGCTCAGCCACTTGGGGATTTTCTGGGGCCAGAAATTCAGAAGCATTTTGCACGTTGGGATTTTGAGAACAGATATTTATCTGCGCATGTCGCTAAAATAATCCGATGTAACTGGAAGGTTGCGATTGAAGCATTTAGCGAAGGTTATCATGTCGGTGCAACTCACCCTCAAGGCGCGACTTATACGGGCGATCCCCAATCTCAAATTGATGTTTGGGGTAATGTAGCGCGTGAGCTATCGCCTAAGGGAATTCCTAGCCCTCTGCTTGATGAACCCCCAACACAGGAACAAATGCTCCGTGATGCGCTTGATGTTCGTGAAGGGGAAGCTTTGCCGTTAGACTTTAAAGAGGGGGATACGTTGCGGAAGATATTATCAGCTAAAGGGCGCGAGCGGTTTCGTCCTAGTTTCGGAGATAGGGTAGATGAAATAGGGGATGCGGAATTTCTGGATGCTTGGAATTACAGTGTCTTTCCTAACTTTCATCCATGGGGTGCTTTCAACCGAATTGTGTTTCGTTTTCGGCCTAACGGTGATGACCATGAAAGCTGTATCTTTGAAATCATGTATCTGGCGCCCTTCCAGGGGGAGAGGCCCGAGTCGGCTACGATTATACATTTAGGTCCTGATGATCCCTGGTCAAACGCGCCGGTTCTAGAAAAGTTAGCTATGGTTGTGGAGCAAGATACGTTCAATATGGAAAGAGTCCATCAGGGAATGAAGGTCCTTCGTCGAGATAGCGTAATGGTTAGTGCTTATCAAGAGTCCTTGGTTCGGTGGAGGCATGAACTTTTAACAGTTTATATTGAGGAAAGGAATGCAGAAGGAAACGAACGCTAGCAAAGCAAGTTTTCCAGTTGGTGGGATATGGCATCCGTTTAGTCGTGCGTATTATCATGAATGTGCCCCGGGCCGGGTAAAGGTAACTATTGCTAATGGGTCTTATGGAATCTTTGATGGAATTGGCCGGTGGATTGAAGGAGAGGTGTTTGAGGCTGATCCCGAAATGTGCCTTTGGATTAGCACGACTCGGAATCCAGTTAGCCATCGTCTAAGCACTCAACATGGCAGTCAAGAACCAACAAAATAGGGGGCCCTATTGGAAAAATTCGATATTAATAATCCACTTAGGGGGTTCGATTTTTCGGATGAAGTGGCCATTGTTACGGGTGGGGCTAGAGGCATTGGATTGGCGATATCTCAAACATTAGCAAAGCTGGGAGCTACGGTGGTTATTGCGGATCTAGAGGAAGATGTCATTAATTTTGCTCAATCTAATTTAGTTCCATCGGGTTTTTATATGACATGTGACGTGACCAAGGAAAATGACGTTGAGCAATTAATACAGTTTGCTGATAATGAATTCGGGCGAATTGATATGTTGGTTAATAATGCAGGGATAGCAATTCGTGATAGTTCCGTTAACCTCTCTTTGGTAGATTGGCAAAAAGTGCTAGATGTTAATATGACCGCAGTATTTTCGGTTGCTCGTGTAGCCGTAAGGAAACATGTCGACAGAAAAGATGCTAGTTCAGTTTTACGTATTGTTAATATGGCTTCAATGATGGGGCTTTCCGGTGGGGGGATTTATGCGAACCCTTCCTACCAGGCTTCGAAGGGCGCAGTGATTAACATGACCCGGGCAATGGCAGTAGAGTGGGGAAGCAAACGCGTACGTGTTAATGCGCTGGCACCCACTTGGGTGCGAACTGATTTGATTAGTCCGTTACTTTCCGACAAATCAATAGTCAAGCGAATGGAAGATGCGATGCCTATTGGACGATTGGCTGAAGTCGAGGACGTCGCTGGTGCAGCGATGTTTTTGCTTAGTCCAGCAGCAGCGATGATTACTGGCCATACTTTAGCCGTGGATGGAGGTTATCTATCTCAGTAAGAAGTGACTTCGATTAAAACCCTGCATCAGCAATACTAAATTAGGGTTTTATTAAGTGGAAAGTGGCTCCGCCTGCTGGGCTCGAACCAGCGACCCGCTGATTAACAGTCAGCTGCTCTACCAACTGAGCTAAGGCGGAGTAGTCGTGAGAAGCACTGACTGCCCCTCAATCGCGTTAGCATTCT
>MDTE01178819.1_pt1 | contig 11980 bp, 7 predicted proteins | sample 811231 | NCBI WGS metagenome assembly MDTE01 (sample SAMN05326651, study PRJNA326480) | marine metagenome | isolation source: seawater | place: Indian Ocean: Red Sea | collected 2010
TCCTTAGGTTCGACTGCTGCTGGAACGATCAGGGTGTTTGACGGCATTCCACTAATTGAATTGGTTATTCCGGCAATGCGACTGTAAAGCGAACCCATGCAGGCACCCGTTGGATTGCCACCCGCCGCAACATGCATAGCGGCCTTCGCATGGTCACTGATCCCGTGCCGATAGCTACGCACGACTGCCATCCGGTGAGCCATCTTAGCCAGACTTTTGAAATGGCCTCCAAAAGTAACGCCGGGAAGATTTGTTTTAACTTCACCAAATACAGAACGAATCTCAGAAGGAGCTTCCATCTTAGGGTCAAAGGTCTCAAATTGAGAGGGGCCTCCCTGCATATTTAGAATGACGACTGATTTGTCCTTAACATAGCCAGAACGTTCCAGACCAAGGGCATTGGTAAGTGTTAATCCGCCAAGTCCTAGAGTCCCTATCCTAAGAATTTCTCTTCGGCCAAAGCCCTGACAATTTCGGGTAAAATCATCTGAATAGAGCGACAACATTATGCTTTAATTTAGAGAATGAAAAGTTGATGGCAAATCAAGACTCATAATAGTCACAGAAACACATCAACTACTATGAATTTTTCTTGATATAAACGGTAAAAATAACAAGTACTCCCAAGACCAAAGCACAGCCAACCCCAATTAATCTGTTCAAAGTGCTCTGCCCAATTTCTGGACCAAGAATAGAACTGGTCTTCTCGGATTTGGTTTCGTCCCCCGAAACAGGTCCCGTTGATCCGGATCCTTTGGCAGATGATGGATCGGGCGGCGGTACCGAAGCAAAATCAGGAAATCGAGAATCGGCTCCGACAAGGTCCCCAACGCCCTCGAGCGGCGGCAGTACCTTGTCGACAATGACCTCACTACCCACGAGAAATTTCTTCCAATCAGTATTCATTACCAGATCAATGCCGGGATTTTCCCGTTTCACCTCACATGAACATGCACCACAAAGGTACGAACAGGCTTCCATCATGAGTCTTTGACTCATAATCGAAGATGGAAGCCCCTCGAGTGTCCTGCCCCGGCCAAAGACAGGAAAAATCAAAGGGTCGTCAGGGCTCTGCTCTAAGAGTTGGGGAACAAATGAAGTGAGCATTTTCAAGAAAATCTTCTCTTTTGGGTCATCTGGATTGATCCGTATGACATCAAAAGAAATCTTCAGCGGAATCGTTGACCTGAGAACGTCTTCCACGTCCACCTCGCCAGTCGCTACTCTATCAAGTTCACCAGGACCAACGACCCCATCAGGTATTTCAATGAGCTTACTGACTTCGTTCAAATATTTCCACAACTTGGTTTCGGCCTCCTTGTCCTTCACCTCATTACCCGTTTCAATGAGGACCCAGACAGCGGACTCACCGGAAATTATCTTCTCAAGAATCGCTTTTCTTACAGGAGAATTTAAAATTCGATTCAAGGATTCCTTAGTCAAATTTCCTTTCCACAAAGGATCCTCAGCGTTCAAAGAAGGGTTACCTTTTCCAACGCTCCAAGGATAATAAAGATGTCCAACGATAGTCCCCTCCTTAACGTTAATATCTCCGTACCTCGCATGATCTGATTCAGTCATCTTTCCAATATCGATAACTGCCAGCTCAAGGTTCACATCTTCACCTACCTCATCAATTAGCAATTTCTGATCCTCAGTAAGCTGCCCATTAGAAAAGACAGCAAGTTCATATTTATCTGCGGACCACCGCTCCAATGCATAACGAAACACGGGAACCTGACAAGCTTCCAGCAAACTGATAGATACTGAAGAGAAGTAAAAAATAAGAATGGAAACTCTCGTTAATAAAGTCATTATCCTTAAAAAATATCAATCATAGATCATCCGAAGTCCATTAATTGCGTTCAATAAATATTCTGGTAAAACATTTGAATTGATCTAGTCGATACGGTGAACCTGAACAGCATTAATTAACGGCATTCTGGAAGGGTCTGAAGATCCAGAATTGTGACTCAATTCAATGGTCAGATCCTTATTGATGTCGACCACAAATTCCTTCCATAGAGCATGATCTGGTTCCGGGACTTCCTTCATAATATCGAAACTTTCCAAAACTTTGGCGCCGTTCAATTTCATGTCAAAAACTCGCTGACCCGGCTCATCTCCAGGCAATGCCGAAAACCCGACCCGTATCCGGTAAGAAAACTTACCTAATTCCGGAGTCGTGACCGGTATTACGCAACTCTGCATACCACGCAAGCAACTCGCAAAAACAAAAGGAATTTTAGTGTTAGAAATGGGAGTATAGTTAGCGCTGCGCTGAACTGGCCCGCCACCTTCCAGAAAAGTAGGCACCGCCTCAAATTGTAAAAGGAGTTGGTGTTGCCCCTTACGAGGAATGATCCACAAATGTCCGTCATCGTCTCTCCTTTCACCGGTCCCCCCCAAATCTAAATTCAGATGCCTGACAGGTAATTGGGGCCCGGGCTGGGCAAAGGTCTGAGGAACTGCGGGTTGTTGAGGGACCTGCGCCAAAGCAATAGTGAATGGCATTGACACTTCGCACTTGCAACCAATGGCATGGGGAGGCTTTATCATCATACCGCCACCACTAGAAGTATCCACCCAACAACTAGCGCGGCTCTGCAAAAATGTATAAAGACCATCATCCCCTAACAAGTCATGATAACCTACACCACGTGAACGTCCGAACATGAGATATCTAGATCCCGCAAAGGTACCGCACTGTTTGTTGTAACGACAAAAGGCCCACTGAGCCTGCTCACCGGTAATAGGGTGCATCCTCATCTTAGGGTTCCCGGTTTTTAGATCAAATGCCCATGGTTCAGCAACGATAAGATCGTCCGTCATCACAGGTCGCGCACGGTAATTCGCAAATCGGTACCAGAGCAATTTTCCGGTCCTCCCATCATGCACTGCGATTGCCCGTTCCTTATAGCCTCCGCTAGGCCATACGGCCCACGATTTATCAGCCCCTGCAACTGTCGCGAAAGCGACTACGTCCCCGTGTGCAATCACGGCACCACCCAGGACAGGCTGATAGGACCGTCTGCCACCCGTGACGACTGACCGTGTCCATGAACCGCCCGCATTTGAAATATCAACACCATGCTCATAAAGCAGTTTTCCAGTCTTCGCATCTAATGCCCTGAGAACACGAAAATCATGTTCATTAATTTTACCCGCAAATTCCTTATATTCATCTCCAGGCATTTTCTTCAACCATTCAGTCATTTCAGCAATGGCCTCTTCTCGATGAGCCCCTTCAGCCTTTTCTCCTAAAAAATAGAGTCTCCCATCACTGATCGAATCCCACCGAGACCACTGCTTATCCTTTCCGGGACCTCCCAAAATCCACAGCACTTTGCCAGTAGCAGTGTTCAATCCAAGAATGCATGACCAATCCTTTTCATTCGCATCTTTACCGTTTGATGAAAGATACAAAGTTTTACCATCAGCGTCCGCAGCCATTCCGCTCCATTGACCATTCTCAAATGGCGGTAAGTAGCGCCTGATCTCTTTTCCTGTCCACGGGTCAATTTGCACCAGAACTTCGAGGAATCTTTGAAAGATACTGCCCGGAGCAGCAATGGTATCGGTCATGGATTTCTCACGCCTCCACAATCTCCGGCCAGTGTACTGATCATAGCCTTCGGTATATGTCTTCTCCTTGAAAATATAATCCTGAAATTGGCAAACAAGGACACCATCAACAATTATCGGAGGCGATATTCCCTTTGCCCCACGACTAGAATAAGGCGGCCCGTACCATGCAACTCCTAAAGGTGCCTTTAATACGGAATCATGACTACACATCGTATTACCCGCGTCCCCGTAACCGTGTGTCCAGCCGCCCCCACCCGCGAGCCTCGGAGCCTCATGCGCTATCCAATGCATCTTGGCATCCGGAGAATTAAAATTTTTCCACCCCTCAAGACCGGTCCCGGAAATCCATTCCTGCATTGATTGCGGATCTTCTTTTCCTCCAATGATTAGAAGACCACGTAGTGGTTTTTGAAGACGCTTAATCTCATCAATATCTACCGGCATATTGCCCCCATTAAGTACTCGCTCAGAAAAAATGAAATCTGCAAACCTAGACGGATAAGGAACCTTATCTTTTTCTTTTACATGCAAAACAGAGATCCTGGAAATATGAACTCCAGCCTCATTGTAAGCGTCCCTTGCCTTTTGCGCTTTCTTTTCATCATCAAAGACAGCATACAAACGCAACTTGGTCTTCTGAGAAATGGCATACGCTAAGGATCCGCTATCACAATCAAGGACAAGAGCCTCACCAACTAATTTAGTCGGATCCTGCTCTTTATTCTTTTCTCCTTCAGAATTATAAAATGAAATAACTTTCAATATTTCATCAGCTGCCACACTGATCATTGGATCTGAAGTCAATGAATCTGAGATAAGAGGTTCCTCTATTTTCTTAAATAGAGAATCACTGGTTTTTGCATAGGCATGAATTCTTCCACTTCGCGTGCTCACAAACAATCTTCCACCAGCAGCGATCAGCTGATTGGGCCATTCTGAAATCTCTGATGCCCACAATTCCTTCCCATCATCAGGATTACGCGCAAAGATCTTACCCGTTGCTCCTTTCTCAATATCTGTCTTCAGAGCCGCATTAAAAACTACTCCCCCAGCATAAATAACACTGCACATGTCAGGGTCATACCTAGTCACAGTGCCACGCATAACCGGCACACCGCTGACTGAGTGAATATCGGTCTGAAATCCTGGAGTTTGAACCTGCCAAAGTCGTTCTGTTTTTGTTTGTTTCTTTTTGGTTTTTTCATCAACAGTGATCTCTGCAAGGAAAGCCTCATTTCCATGATAGCGATGATTATTATGTAGAGCTCCTATGATCGGGTAGAAGGGATCTCCATAACCTACCGGGTTCTGCGAATCAGTGCCGGCCCAGGGATCAATCTGCCCATTGGACTTCTTGTAACTATTGAAAACGGCCCAATGGAACTGTTTGAAATCCATAGGCATATAAAGATTACTCTGGGTTGTATATATGTATCCGACAGGGGCAAGGCTCCAACGGTTCAATGTTTCACAATGAGTCCCGTTCCTCCAAATCTTTTTGCCCGTACTGGCATCCAGTGCATATACGAAAGTACCATCATGGGGAAAAACGCCGGCCCCAAAATATGCTATGCCATTATCGATAACAATGTCCGTGCGAACGGGCCATGCTGATGTCATTTGTCCAAACGAAAACATCCACCGGTCAGCAGGCGCTGCCTTATATTTCCAAATCAATTTTCCAGTCTTAGCATCAATGCAGTAAGCATTACCATCATCGCTCCCAATAAATATTTTTCCATCTGAATACGTAGCCGAACGTCCAACCGCCGAACCGGTAACAAATTCCCAAATCAATTCTCCTGTTTCTGCATTCAGACAACCTACTCTGCCATCACTGGCACTGGTGAAGAAGACAGATCCCTTTGCCGCTATCAGAGCAAGAGCGTAACGATTAAATTCCGGCGTCACCTCAATATGAAGCTCACCTTTCTGATGAGGAGCATCTCTCGACTGCCGCGAAGAATATTCCCATACGCGCTGAAGAGGAAGTTCTATCTTATCGTTTGTCGCGGCCGTTCTAGAATAATTGTGCCGGTACGTTGGCCAGTCCTCACCAAAAGAAAATACAGAGGAACCCAGTAATAGAAAAAGAAATAATAAGATGAACCTGACCTTATTCACTTTATCATTCTCTTTAAAATATTACTCTTAAGCAATACTTTAAATTCTGTTACTCGTTAAATATAAACGATCAAGACTTTAAGTGTTTTTCAAAAAATGTCTTCGTTTTATGCCACATTTCGGGTGACAAAACATGTCCAGTATCTTTTTGAATGAAAGCGCTGAATTGATTATCGGCATCTAATTTCTGATATGCTTTGGCTATTCTATGAATGCCTTCCTCAGCGTGCTTAATTGGGCTACCTGCATCATTCTCCCCTAAATTCAGATGCAAAGCTCGGGGAGCTGTCAGTGAAACTATTTCAGGCACATCTCCATACTTGAGCCAGCCCGGAACAAAATTTGGGAAACAGTGTAAGAGTCTGGCATCATGAATTGCAGAGTACGTTGGTAAACAACAGTTCCCTACTAACGCCTTAATGCGTGGTTCGTGAGGGCCCACGAGCCAAGTATGCGTTGAACCCATCGAATGACCATAGCATCCGATCCTTTCCCCGTTAACCTCCGGCATCTTGACTAAGTAATCAATTGCACGGCGCATATCGAGTATGTTTTTCCATGCCATTGATTTTCCCTGCATAAGATAACGTAAAAATTCAAAACGCTCGAAGCTCCCACCCTTCAACTTGTTTTCAGGATCCTGACGCTCCTCAAAACAAAGTGCATCAGGACAAATCACTACGTATCCTTCCTTGACCAAAGCGACTCCAGTATGATGCATTTCTGAACCTGAGAGGCCAGCCGGTTCGGTCTTTCCCAGATCATATCGCCCACCGTGCTGATGCCACACAGCAATGGCAGGTGATGGGTTATTTTCATTGACTCCATCTGGTATCAGTATCAACGCGGGAACACGATCATCCGGTTCCACTTCATATGTAACTGATTCTATCCGGTAACCTTCTTTCCTGATTGTCTCTCTATGATTAGCTTTAAGTGGACACGGATCGGGCCAGGGCCCGCCAAGACAATTAATTAAATTTTGTAACATTTCTTTTTCTGGGATCACAACATCATTTTCATTTCGTGCTTTCAAAACCTCGGAAGAACCGAGCGCCGCCCCCACAGAAGCTGTGCGCAAAAAACAACGCCTCTTAAAAGATTGATTATAATTTTCACCCATAGTTCCAAGGGGCTGTCATTCATACAAGAACAGTCAATGTATCCATCTTGTTCATGTCAAAGATATCATTTCAGTGCTGTCACAGTCATTAAAATAATTAGACCAAGCAAAGATCAGGGATTTTATCTGAGTCGATACCAAATACAGTTAAAAATGAGGAACTTTTCACTCAAGGACCGCTTGGCAGGCAAAGCATTAAAGGTTATACGTTCATAACATCATATGATACCAATTCTTTTATTCTACCTAGGCAATAAATCATAAATGGTCACTACTTCACAAACCAGGCACTTAAGCCTCATCATCGCATCAATAAGTATGGCGGTAATTTCTGTTACTCACAAAGCAGATGCCCAACTCATTGTAGAAATGAAGCTCCCTAAAACTCATTACCTGTCATATGAACCGATGATTGCTAATGTTACGGTTTATAATCGTGCAGGTAACGATTTAATACTAGGCGGGCCGAAAGGTAAGGGATGGATGACCTTTGATGTTTATCGGGACGGACAATTACTATCACCGAGAAGCATCGGCGGAAAATTTGAAACAATGTTATTAAAGTCAGGGCGTAGCATAACAAAAAAAATAGACATTAATAAACTTTACCCCGTCTCAGACTATGGGAGTTACACAATTAACGCTTCAGTATACTTCCCACCTCAAAGAACTTATTTCAGTTCCAAAAAAATCCGAATCAATGTCGCTGATGCAAGAGCCTTCTGGAAACAATCATTCGGCGTATCTCAGGGCCGTGATAAACTCGCCAGTTTCAGACAATTCTCTCTACATGAGCACAGAGGAAATTCCTCAAATTCAGCTCTCTATGTAAGACTCAGGGAAACAAAGGGCGCCAAAGTATATTGTACTTTTTCTCTTGGAAGATTTATCAATGTAAGAAAACCTCAGGCCACGATTGATTCTCAGAGCAGACTCCATGTGATGCACATGATCAGTCCACGCATTTATTCCCACGCCAAGGTCAGTTCGGAAGGAACATTCTTGGGAAATGAGTATTATCGTGAAACTGCAGACACTAGACCTTCTTTAGTAATTGATTCTGCCGGAACAGTAAAAGTTGTCGGAGGCATTGCTTATGATCCAAACAAACCTCCGGAACAAAAAGAACGGCCCCGTTCAGCTTCTGAATTGCCACCTGGTTTGATAACAGATTAGAATCTTTTTACCGTTAAATTACAAAGTATTAAGTAGTGATTAAGTTTAAGATCTATAAAAATTGCCGATTATTCAGTCTCTTATTATCACTGATAATTTTAAATGGTCCACAGGGTGAAGCTAATGCAGTTCCTTTCACAAAAGTTGTTCTGGATGCTGGTCATGGGGGCCATGACCTTGGAGGCACTTTCGGATTAACTTTCGAAAAGCATCTTGCCCTTGATGTTGTGAGAAGAGTCGATGTTTATCTTAGATCACAGGGAATCAGTACAAAATTGACTCGTTCAAATGACTCGTTCATTTCACTTCCACGAAGGGCCAGAATTGCAAATGCAGAATCCGGAGCAATCTTTGTCAGCATTCATTTCAATCACGCACGCAGCAGAAAGGCGGCCGGCATCGAAACTTTCTACCACAGCAGAAATAAACAAAGCCTAAAACTTGCTCATATGATTCAATCAGCGGCACTTTATAAGACCAGAGCAGGGAACCGCGGAGTCAAAAAAGGTAACTTCCTTGTCCTTTCAAAAAATAACAGACCAGCTGTACTTTTAGAATGCGCATTCCTATCAAATTCTTCAGACCGTTACCGGGCCCTAGATCCAGAGTACAGGCAACGAATCGCTGAGGCTGTTGCGATGGGTATAATAAAATTTCGCCAATCAAAGTGAAGTTGCTTAATGCAATCATAGTTTCTATTAGCGCCATTGACAGCGTTTCATTATGATCCTGAACCCAGAAGAAATTGCTGAAGCCGAGAACCAACTAATTAAAGGAGGGTTAAATCCCGAGCCGCTCATGGATGAAGCTGGTCTTGGCATAGCTCAAGCAATTTCTCAGTTCTTTCCCAACCCAGGCACTCTAATCGTATTTGTTGGCAACGGACACAATGGTGGAGATGCTCTTGTCGCTGCGAAACATCTGAAGAAAAGTGGATGGATAACACAGTTAAGATTAGCGGCTTCCCCAGACAAACTAAAGCCGCTCACTGCAAAAAAATTACAGCAGTTCGAACGGGAAAAAATAAATCCAATTTTAAAGACTCTCGAACCCCAACATCACCCGTTGATAGTTCTGGACGGCCTCTTGGGAATAGGATCAGCTGGAGAGCTCCGTCCCGGTTACCTTGAAGCCGCCAATGAGATGAATGAACTCCGAAAATCCCATGCTGGTCACACATTTTCCATCGATATTCCATCGGGCCTCGATGGACTTTCAGGAGAACCTTATGAGGTTTCCGTCATTGCTGATTTTACATTGACCATTGCTCATCCAAAGACCGGCCTTCTGACTGATCACGCAATCAATAATGTGGGGAGACTTGCATTAATCGAACTGCCTGCGATCCGCCCATTACCCGGACAGGGGGACACAGGAGCGATGCTCATTACTCCAAATAGTTTGGCAGGAATTAATATTAAATTGGATCATGATGCACATAAAGGCACGAGTGGCCACATAGCAATTATAGGTGGTAACAGTGGAATGAACGGGGCAGCCATACTTGCAGCAACTGGAGCCGCGAGGGGCGGATCAGGACTCGTAACCATCATTGCTCGTGAGGACTCCTATCAACGATTAGTAGCAATGGCTCCTCCGGAAATCATGGTCCGGTCAGTCAAATCCTATACTCAAGTATCAGAAATGGACTTTGACACTCTTGCAGTTGGTCCTGGACTGGGTCAAGGCCCCTGGGACAGCGAGGTTTTAGATTTGTTACTTTCAGATATTAGGCCAACTGTCATTGATGCGGATGCTCTGAATCTGCTCGCAAGGAATGATCCTAGTGATCTTTCTAATGCTCCTGCCCCTAGACTATTGACTCCGCACCCGGGAGAAATGCAAAGATTGTGCCCAGAAATTTCAGGTTCTAGACGTGAAAAAGCAGAAAAATTAGCAGTTATGACAGGCTCAACTGTTTTATTTAAAGGAGCCAGAACAGTCATCGCATCAGAATCTGAATCTTTACCGACTGGGTTCAATTCGACTGGCAACAGCGGCATGGCTACTGGTGGAGTCGGAGACACACTCACTGGACTCTGTTCTGCATTAATTGGCGGAGGTGTCTCAGTGTATGATGCAGCTTGCCTAGGCTCATGGATCAATGGAAGAGCAGCAGAACATGCAATATTTAATGATAAAGAATCAAAAAGATCCCTGCTTGCGGGTGATCTGCCTAAACACTACGGTCAAGCATTCAAAGATCTCGAAAGATACTCTTTTTGATTCGATCCGACCGCATTAGCTTTAGTTCAACAATATGGACCCTGTTAAAGCACAAACATTATTTTATATAGCAACGCTCACCGTCTCGGGCATTGTGTTTGGGCTGATTCTCTTCTGGTCCATACGAACCTGGGGACCAATTGGCAAAACCAAAAAAGAAAGAAAACTAACCTCTGGAGCGATCGATATGATCGACTTGCTCTTTGCCCTTACCATCATTCTTTTCTTTTATGGAAACACCGCTTTTATTTTTCAAAATGCAATCAATCCAAGTGACGCTTCGGCCATCAATGAGGTCAAGAAAATGACTCTCTCTGAAACTATCTCAAATATCATTATATTTCTATTTATTGGAGCGTTCGTCTTTTCATTTGCATCCTTTGCGCGGGGAAGAAATCCGAATCGGGTTTTCGGAATCAATAAAATGTCATGGGGAAAGATTCTTATCTGGGGTCTGGGAGCAATGGTACCAGTATATATTTTCCTTGGATTAGGTAGCTTCATTATACGATTAATTATTCCCTCAAAGGAAAAGGTTCCGGAAATGCAAGAGATCGTTCAAACTATGATATCTAGTCATGACATTACGGTCCTCATTGCTCTTTTATTTTCAGCAATAATCGTAGCCCCGATAGTCGAAGAAATTATCTTCAGGGGATACATTTACCCGGTCCTTAAAAAATACTCACACCGTCTATTCGCTGGCTTTATGACATCTTTACTTTTTGCTGTAGTGCACGGCAATGTGGCGGGGCTTATTCCACTACTATTATTGGCAATAATATTAACTTTATCTTATGAACTTACCGGTTCCATCTTGGTCCCTGTCCTGATTCATGCTCTATTTAATGGGATCAACTCTTTTTTTATTCTCAATCTACCCAATGGCTAATTCTTCCAAGAAGATCAAAGAGATTGGAGAAGATCTACTGATTAAACGCATCACCAAGAACTTGACCCTCGGAAAAGACGTTCTGGCAGGGGCAGGCGATGATTGTGCCGTCATAAAGAGCAATGACCCTCAATCATATATGTTACTAAAAATCGATAGCGTGATTGAAGGTATACATTACGTTAAATCAACTCCTCCATCAGCTGTCGGCTACAAAGCACTTTCAAGAGCAATCAGTGATATCGCGGCCATGGGAGGAACACCCAAACATGCAATGATAGGCTTATCTCTAAGACCCAATTGCAATGTTTCTTATGTGACTTCCCTATATAATGGATTATCAAAAGCATCTTCACCCTATAATATCAGCATCGTTGGTGGAGAAACTACTAATTGCAGTATAAATGGTACTCAATCCGTCACTATTTCCCTGACTGGGGAGGTACGAAAAGATCTTTGCTGTTTCCGCTCGAAAGGCAGATCAGGGCAATCTCTGTTTGTTACCGGAAAATTAGGGAAATCTATTAATGGTCGCCATTTGAGTTTCACTCCCCGCATCGAAGAAGCTCAATGGTTAACAAGAAATTTTAAAATAAGAGCAATGATGGATCTGAGTGACGGACTAGCATCTGATTTGCCACGTTTAGCAAAATCAAGCAATTGCGGATACTCTATTGATACAAATAAAATACCAAGAGCCAGAGGGGCAAGCATTGATGAAGCGCTTTGTGACGGTGAGGATTACGAACTCCTTTTTGCAATTTCTTCAAAAGATTGTAACAAACTTAAGGCATCTTGGCACAAAAAATTCCCAAGCATCACATTAACTCGAATAGGAAAACTGAGCCCCA
>MDTE01005164.1_pt1 | contig 11979 bp, 10 predicted proteins | sample 811231 | NCBI WGS metagenome assembly MDTE01 (sample SAMN05326651, study PRJNA326480) | marine metagenome | isolation source: seawater | place: Indian Ocean: Red Sea | collected 2010
CCTCGGCTTCAAGCCACTCCGCGGCCCGCCTCTCTTCCAAGCCTCGACGACCTTGGTCCCGGATGCATCAAAGGGGGGCGTGGGATGGCTCGATCGCCCTTCACAACGGGACCGCTCTCGGATGGGAGTCATCTGGAGATGTTTTTTTGACGGGACTGGAGGAGGCAAGGGTTGAGTTCACCGGACCGAAAGAAGAACGTCACCCGGTTGTCGGACAAGGGTTGGAGGGTCGCATTGGATGGGCTGGAGTGAGAAAGGCCCCCAAGCCGGGCGCTAGAAAGACTGCGAAGTCGAGCAAGAAGAGATCGCGTTCTACTTCGGGGCCACCACGAAGGCATCCGGGTCGAACCCCAAAGAAAGCCGTTCGACCAAGGGGGCTACTTCGAAGGCCAAGGGCGCCAGGAAGTCGTCTGAGTAGTCGAAATCCCCTCCTGGGCGAGCAGGCTGGAGAGCGCTCTTCGTTCGGCCAGGGCCGCGGGAGTCGAGTGTACGCCGGGTTCGATCCGCCCGTCCCTGACGGCCAGTGCCGCGTGAGCGGCGGGCAGCGAGACCAGGCGGGCCATGGCGGAGTGATCCTGATCCCCCACGTGATCAATGAGGCTGTGCGACTCCCACTCGCCATGATGCGCGGAGCGCGCGCGGAGACAGACGTAGAGGACGACGCGGTCGTACTGCCCCTCCGGGAGCGCATGGTCTTCCCAGAGTTGTTGGCTTAATTGACCCAGCTCGGTCTCCGATAGTTCGGGGAGGGATTTTAGAATGGGAGCCCAGGCCGCTTGCCAACCGGCCAACCGGAGCGAACCGCGAACGAAGGAATCGATCCGTCCGGTGAAATGATCGAGTCGGTAGGCCTTGACGTAGGGAAGGCTGTCTCGATTGGGATAGGTTTCGAACGTCTCACCGGCGATCTCCACCGCTTCGGTGAGGCTCCAGGGTTGGGGGGTGCTTTGCACGTGACTGTCTTGAATCAGGGTGGCCGGGGTTTGGAGCGCCCGGAGCACGCCGATGGGGGACCAACTGAAGCGGTATCGAAACGGGTTCGGGGTCTTGCTCAATCCACCGCAGAGAGAGGCGAACTCAATTCTCGACGTGGGATCCTCCCACAATGGTGTCTGGCGGAGTGCCTCGACGGCGTCATGCGCAAAGAGATGGTCGAGGCCGGGGTCAAGTCCGGATTCGTTGACGAAGCAGAGCCCGCGGTCTTGAGCGGCTGAATGAAGCTGCTCAAGCGCTTTGCTGAGGTAACTGGCGGTCACCAGATGGCAGTGGTGCTCGAGACATCGCTCTGCGATTTGGGGATGCTGGTCTGCCGGTAACATGGAGACCACAACGTCCCCCCCAGCGAGGGATTCTTGCCAGACGTCCCAGTCGAGTTCCCGGACGCTCACCCCGTCGCGGTGAACGGGACCCACAATGGATTCCGCTCGGGAGGGCGTGCGATTCCAAATGGTGAGCGGCGCTTCTTGGCGAGTCAGGTAGTGGATTCCAGCAGGGCTCGAAAGACCGGCGCCAAGCCAGTGGATGGTAGGGGGATGACTCATGTCGCAATCGTTTCCAGCGAACGCTGGAAGTGACCTTGCGCTTGCCGCCAGGGAAAGGTCAATCTTGGAAGGTCCTTGAGGTGAGGAAGCAATTGGCCAGCGAATTCGTCGCTGCTCTCCCGGGGTAAGAGCGTGGGAAGGTGGTCGATGGCGATGATCGAGGCGTTGGTGTGGGGAATGGCGGCGATCGGGGTGCTGATCGAGGTGAGCGACCGATAAACGGGCAGCGGGTTGGCCGGATGATCTGGGTCACAGCTAATGTCCCCAATGATGAGCGGGCTTTGAGAGCGGGAGAGTTGGTCAAGCGTGAGAAAGGGATGGGTCGCGCCCGAGACCAGGACGCAATTCAGGAGAATGTCGTGGGAGAGAATTGCGTCGAACGGCCCTCCGTCTCGAGTCTCCTGGAGATCCCAGAGGGTGGCGGAGAGCTGGTGGGTGGCGAGGCAATCTCGCGCTCCCGCGCCGCATCGGCCCTTGGCGCCCATGATGAGTAAGCTCGGCTTGCCGGCGACGGCCTGGAGAGCCTGTGACACCCACCGGTCGAGTTCGGATTGACGGGAGAAGGCCGGGAGAGGGGGGAGGGATCGGCCTTGATCTCGGGCGGCCCAGGCCGCCAGGGCGAGGCTGGCACCGACGTAGCCCGCCCAGGTACCGAAGGCCGCGACCCGTCGTCGGTTTTCGTCGACCAAATACTCCAGATCAAATAAGGCCCCCTTTCCCTGTTTGAATCGCCGGAGGAGCGAGCGCGCATGGCCCTGCCCCTTGAAGGCGTGGGCGAAGTAGACATGCCGGTGACGGAGGGGGACGGTGTCGCCTGGGAGTTCCTTGAGACCGAGAATCCAGGCGTTTTCAGGAGCGTTGAGCCAACCATTGGGTGGCGCGAGTTGGCACCCGGCTTGGGCATACTGCGAATCCGGGAAGATCCGATGGGCCATCCTTTCCACGGTCACGGCAAAGCCCGAGTGGATCAGTTGACGGGCCCCTTCAGGGGTGAGGGGGCTGCGTTGTTCGTGGGCCTTGGTTTCGTGGCGCAGCCAGAGGTGGGGGGAGGTGGTTGCGTCGTCTAGCATGGAGTCGGGCTGGATTGAGGGGGACGAGGGAGTTGCGCCGGGTATTCTCCGAGGATACGCTCAAGATTCGAGACCAGGCGTCCGGCGTCTCTCGAATCAAAGGGAAGCGGCGGTTTGATTTTGATGACATTGTGTTCCGGGCCGTCGGTGCTCAGGAGGATTCGGGCGTCCTTCATGCGTTCCACGACATAAGAGGCGATGTCGGCGCGAGGCGTCCGTGTTTCGTGGTCCTCAATGAATTCCAGCCCCAGAAACAAGCCGAGACCGCGGACGTCACCGATGACGGGGAAGCGCTCCTGAAGGTGGGTCAGTTGCGCCTTGAGTTGGTTGCCGACCCGGTGGGCATGGGCCTGGAGGTTTTCACTCTCGATCACCTCCAACACCGCCAGGCCGGCGGCGCACGAAACGGGATTGCCCCCGTAGGTGTTGAAGTATTCCATGCCGTTGTCGAAGGCACGGGCAAGTTCCCGGGTGGTGATGACCGCCCCGATGGGATGACCGTTTCCGATGGGTTTTCCAAGCGTGAGGATATCAGGCACCACGCCCTGGGTCTCGAATCCCCAGAAGTGGCTTCCCACGCGACCGAAGCCCACCTGGACCTCGTCGGCGATACAAACGCCTCCTGCTTGGCGGACGGCTTGATAGCAGCCTTGGAGGTAGCCCTCGGGAAGAACGATTTGACCGGCACAGCTCAGCACGGATTCTGCCAGAAAGGGGCCGACTTGGAGTCCGTGGCTCTGGATAGAATCGATCAACCCGTCGATCGAGTTCAGGTAGTCCCGGGGGAGCTGGGCATGGGGTGAGCGATGCCGTCCGCGAAAGGGATCGGGGCAGTCGGCCACATGGACATGAGTGGGCGGTTGGAAGCCGCCCGGCCCGGCAAATTTGTAGTGGCTGACCTCGATCGTGGAGGTGAGGTTGCCATGGTAGCCGCCTTCTAGGACGATGGTCTGCTGGGATCGGGTGGCCGTCCGGGCGATTCTCAGTGCCAGGTCATTGGCTTCACTACCGGAACAGACGAAGAAACAGACCTCGAGAGGCGCGGGCACTCGGGCCAGGAGGGCTTCGGCGTAGTCCATCAGCTTGTCGTGGAGATAACGGGTGTTGGTGTTGAGCTGTCGGGCCTGTGAGGCGATTTGCCTGACCACGTGCGGGTGGGAGTGACCGACGTGGCAGACATTATTCACACCATCAAGGTAGGCTCTTCCCGAGGGATCGTAGAGAAACTGGGCCCGGCCCTGAACAAGATGGAGGGGACGCTCATAGCTGAGGCTCAGGGAAGGGCCGATCGATTGGGCTCGCCGCGCTTCGAGGCGTGGCGACGAGGGGGAGGGAAAGCGGGTGAGGGAATCGGGGATTCCAAGAATCGCGGCCGGGTTGGGGCAAAGGTCGAGCCAATAGCCTTGGTGGGTCGGATTGGCGACTCCGGGGAAGTTGCCGGAATCTCCGGGAGGTTCGAGAATGAGTTGGAGATGCAGGTGCGGGGGCCACCCCCCGTTTTCCATAGGGCTTCCCACGACGCCGATCCGTTCGCCTGCCTGGATCGTCTCTCCGACTTGAAGCCGGGAAAGCGATTCCCGGCTGAGATGACCGTAGAGGGTGAAGATCGTTTGGCCGGACCGGGGCAGTCGATGTTCCAGGATGACCGTTGGCCCGTAGTCCTGCGGCTGAGCATTGTCTTTCAGGCTATGGATCCGTCCGGGGAGAGGGGCATTCACGGGAAGGCCCGGTTCAAGAAACAGGTCGACCCCGAGATGGACGGTTCGATTTTGGCCTTCCTCGGAGAGGAATTGATTGGCCTGGTAACACAGACGGGGTTCTCCCCAGCGACCGATCCCAATCGACGCTCCCGATTCCCTCAGGTGCGCTGCGATGCCTCGGGCAGCCTGATCGATGGCCTCACGGGTGGTGGTCATGATCGCAAGTGGACTGCCCACGCTCAAATCGATCGGGGCGAGTTGCTTGGGGGCCTCCATGCCCTCCACAATGGGTTGCCGGTTTGGGGCCGTGTTCAGTTCGTCGAGGATCTCAGCCTGTTGCGGGTGCACTGAGAAGCCACAGGCCCGGCGAAGGCTTCCCCGGAGGCGGTGGGGAGGGAGCCCGTCGAGAGAGGCGATCAAGCGGGTTGCTGGCCCGGCGCTGACGTTGAGGTAGGGGTCGGCGCCGGCCTCCGCCTGATTGCGGGCGGCCTGAACGACCGATGTGCAGGCTCTGAGCGCGATCAGTTCGGGAAGAAGATCGAGCTCCTCTTCGGTGAGCGGGAAGATCGAATGGTAGGCGCTCACGATTCGGCAAGCCCTTGCGATGGGGTCGGGCACGTCAAAAAGGGCGTAGGCGAGTGCCACGGCCAACTCGTTGATGGTGGCCGAGAAAACGACATCGCCAAAGTCGATCAGGGTCATTTCTGGGCGCCGCCAGTCCGCCGGAGCGGTCAGGATGAGATTGTGATCGTTGGCATCCCCATGAATGACACTGCGCCTGAGTTCTCGGTGGCGCCTCTGCCCGTCCTTTTGGTAGGCCTCCAATCGACCGGAGATGCGATGCCTCAAGTCCGATTCGGGAAGGTAGGCGAGCCCCTCTGAAATCGTTCGGTCGCAGGCCAGTAGATCCCACTGCAGGGGGCGATGGGCCCCCGGATGATCGAATCCGGCCAGGGCGAGCGTGATCTCACCAAGCAGTCGGCCCAACTGGCGCTCGTGGGCCTCGGTGATCGGCTGGTAGTCGGCCCAAACCACTCCGGGAATGTAGCGGGTGAGACGCAGTCGATGGCGTCTCCCGGAGGCTTCGGTGCTCACCCACTCCAGGTCCGGGGACGCCGGGTGGCGGGGGAGTGGAAACCGATCCTCACCCAGGGTCGTTGCCAGTCTCCGGGCAAATGCGGTCTGAAGCTCGATGGATTCCGGAGGGGTGTCCGCATTTGAGATTCTCAGGACGAACGAATCGCCGGAGGCATTCTCGACCAGGAAGTTTTGATCCCGCTCACTGGGAAGCGGGTTGAGGGCGCCGGATTGATCGAAGGAGGTGGCGAGAATCGCCTTCGCCGCTTCCAGGGAGAAGTAGGGTTTTTGAGTGATCGATTCAGACATGGATCATGTCGGTGAAGATGTTCCGATGGCTTGGGAAGGCACGCCGGAGGCGGAATCGTTGCCAGCAAGGCATGGCGGTGTGTCTCGAGGTCTCATTGAACCCGTCATGCACCCAACCCTTGGGAGCGGTGAGCCCGGTGTGTTGATCCCGGATCAGCGGCCCGCTCCGCCCTTCTTCTGATCCAAGGGGTCGTTCCAGAGTTCATTGGGGAGCTCGGTGTCGTTGAGGCCCACGCCACTGCTCATCGGCGGACCGGCCAGACGATAGTACTCGGCGTAGCGGAGATTCAGCGGTTCCCCCGAAGGTCCCCACCGTCGCCCCACCCCCGGCGTCCACATTTGAGTTCCGCGCCCTCGCCCCACCGTGGCGCTGGGAGATTCCCCGGTCCGGGCGGCTCGAAACATCGTTGAAGAAGAACGGCTGAAGCTCGTCGGCTTCCCACTGAAGGATGTCTTGGGCGGTAAAGGACGTGATTTTGTGGGTGCGCGCTCCATCGAGGCGTCCGTAGCTGATGACCGACCCATTCCAGACATAGCTGCAAAGGTAGACGACTCGTTGGTGAAAAAGCCCCTGCTTGGAGCCTTTTTGCTCTTTTAGATCCAGTGGGCATATGAAGACCTTTTCGGTTCCGATATAGGGCCAGAGTTGGCCTCTTTGGATGAATTCCAATTGTCGTGCCACCAACGATTCGCTCGCTCGTGAGCCACCTCTCGGGAACCCGCCGGCATAAAGCCATGAAGGATTGCCGGTTCCCCAGCCGGGACCGGGTAGGAATTCCTCGTTGTCCATCGTGTACATCGTCATCGCCAACATGGTCTGTTTGTTGTTATTGAGATCGATGGAGCCGAAGGCTTTGTCCTTGGCCCGTCCGAGGGCCGGCAAGAGCATGCCGGCGAGAATGGCGATGATGGCGATGACCACCAGGAGTTCAATGAGGGTGAAGCCGATCGGGTTGCCCAGGGTCCCGCCAGGAGATCTGACAAGGGGCGTGCCGAGCGAGGTCCCGTCTGAAAAGGGCGCTGCGTTGTTTCGGGGGAATGTCGCGGACTGGGTCATGGGGTGTCCTTTCATTTTGAGATCGCAGTGGAGTTGCATCAGCGGGCTCGCCCTATGGTTGCTCGAGGGAGACTCGAATGATTTCCTGATCGTTCCGGACAATGATGTGTCGATTGGCAAAGGCGGGGTGCGACCATACGACCTGGCGGCCACGGGCATCCGAATTGGTCGCTTCAAGCAACTTGGCCCGGTCGATTTCCTCGTAGCCAGATGGTTTGAGGCGGGCGATGATCAGTTCCCCGCTTTCATTGAAGAGAAAGTAGCGGTCTTGGTGGGGAGTAATGAAGGCGTTGGCCCAGCGGACAGGCTCTCCTTGGGTGGTGGCGGCGAAGGTTTCCCAGAGCCGTTCGCCGGTCGCCAGTTTCAGGCAACGGAGTTGGCCATAGCTGCAGACGCCGTAGATGTAGTCCCCCGCCACGACGGGGGTGCTGATAATGCTATGGAGCTCGGTCGTGTCCCGTTCGCTCGCTTTTTTGCTTTGCCACACCACTTGGGCTCGGGGAGGGGTCCATTCCAGTTCGAGCAAGGTCGCACCGTTGTAGAATGACGTGAGAAAGAGATGGTCCCCTTGAAGGCGGGGGGTGGAGATGGTCAGGCCCGAGCGAATGCGCCAGGGGATGCTCCAGAGGGGAATTCCGGTCTCGGGATTCAACGACTCGATGGCCTCTGGATGCCAGATCAGCAGTTGTTGGCGGCTTTCCTCGCCAATGAGAATCGGATGGCAGTATCCGGGGCTGCGGGCCTTAAGGCTTCTCCAGATTTCCCTCCCGGTGCGCTTGTCGAGGGCGACTACGGTTGAGTTTGCTCCGCCGGGCATCACGATCAGGTGTCGCCCATGAATGAGCGGGGAGGCGGCGTGGCCCCAGATTTGTGTCTTGGCTTGATAATCTGTTTTCAAATCCCGTTCCCAGACTCGATTGCCGGTTCGGGCGTCGAGGCAGAACAATCGCCCTTCCGTGCCGAGACTGTAGACGAGGTCTCCGTCAATCGATGGCGTGGCCCGGGGGCCGGAGGGGTAACTGACGCTGTAGCGGGAGGGATAGCGGTGTTCCCAGAGCATCCGGCCGGTCGTCTCGCTGAGGCAGAGGATTCGGTCCATTCCGGGGTTTTCGCCGGCTTTTCTGCCCTCTTTTGGCCGCTGGGAATCCGGGGTGCGGTCCGTCACAAAGACCCTCCCCCTGGCCACTGCCGGGCCGGAGTAACCGGCGCCGATTGGGGTGCGCCAAGCGACCCGAGGCCCGTCTTCGGGAAACGAGGACAGAATGCCATTCTCCCGCCAAACGCCGTCCCGGTGAGGCCCAAACCATTGGGGCCAGTCGTCGGCAAGGAGGGAGGCGGCGGCGATCGTTGCGAGGAACGCAACTCCCCTCAACGGGGCTGTGGATGGGGATGGGATTCGGGTGGGCATGCTGGAGGGGATCTATGGAAGCGATTCAAGGGCTTCGCGGACGCGTGGGAGATTGATCCCGGGGGGTTCGTGGTCCAGGATCCACTGAAGATCTTTTCGGGCCTCCGCTTGTCGCCCGGTCCGAAGCTTCACCCAAGCTCGTTCGAGATAAAAATTGGCGGTCTCCGGGTTGAGCGCCACCAAGAGGTCGAGATAGGGGAGGCTGGCCGCCAGGGAGGTTTGGCCTTGGGTGAAAGAAACGAGGTTTCTCAACATGCGATTGATGATCTCCGCTTTGCTGGAGGATTCCAAGCGGTCGGATTGGAACGGCGCGTTTTGGTATCGACGGACGAGTGCGTTGGCTTGGGGGTAGGTCATCGAGGCCCCGCCGTTGAAGACATCGATCAAACGGTAGTCCTCACCCTGCCCCTGGTACTTGACGAGAAAGTGGTAGGGCAGGGGAAACCCGGTCAATCCTTCGATTCCGAGTTGTCGGCCCAGTTCAAGGAAGAGGATGGACAGCGTAATGGGCAATCCCTCGCGGTCGTCAATCACATCATCCAGGTAACTGTTGGCGCTGTTTTGATAGTCATAATAGCTCCCGTGGAATCCGTTTTCCTGGAAGAGGTAGCGAGTGAGGTGGCCCAGTTGGGTGGGGGGGTCGGATCGGGGAGGGAGGGCTTCCCGAATCTCTTTGACCATGGTTTGGATCTGGTCCAGATAGGCGTCGATGGGTACCTCGGGTTTGTCATGTTTAGAGATGAGCAGTGCCGCCCGGAGGAGGTCGATATCTTCCTCTGGCTTGGTGAGTTCGGTCTGGAGCAATTGAGTCACTTGCTTTCGATGGAGGGTCTGGCCGGCGGTTCGGAGCCGACGCGCTTCTTGTTCCAGGGATTGTGCTTGATCGATGAGCCATTTCTGTCCCGCCTCGGGCGCATCGAGCAGCGCGGTGACCAGCGCCTCGTTATCAAGCCCGGAAACGTCCCCTACCCGTTGGGTGATCCGACGGAGGCGATCGGGCGAATCGGGGAGGGCATCGTTCGACCGGAGCGGTCCGAGCGAGAAGTGCTTGAATTCGGCCTCCGTATTGCGGAATTTCGCCAGGCCAACCTGACCGATTGGGAGGCCCCGGTCCCGGGACATCAGGATCTGGTGCCCGTTGAGGTAGCCTTCGATCCGATCTGATTGATGACGAATGCGAAGATGGTTCCAGTCTCCGCGTCGATAGTGGGTGCTGGGAATCTGGTGAAGGATATTCCATGAGAACACATTTTCCCCATCAAATCGGGTCAAACGAATCTGGCCGTTACTGGGGTAGAACCCGTAGTGCCGATCCCCTCCGTCGGCACCGAACACCAGTCCGGCGGCCCCCGATTCGTCCTTGAGGCGTACCATGACTTCGATCTCGTAGGGGAACTCGAGAGAGCGATCTTGACGGAGGCAGAGGGCTCTTCCTCCGAACCCGCTGCCCGCGCCGGTGACCTTGATGCGTCCCGTTAACTGGCTCCAGTGACCGCCCATTTTTGTTTGCCACAGATCGGGGTTCAGCGCGCCGATTCTGAGCCAACGGTGAATCGGGATCGAGTTGGGTTTTTCCAGCAACGGTTTCAGGCGCGAAACCGGGGTTGCAAAGCCTAGGTTTTCGGTCAGCGTCGATTTCAGATTAAGGAGGCCATGAACCTTGCCGTCCAGATCGAGGAGGGGTCCTCCGCTATTGCCGGGTTCAATCGGGATGGCCAATTGGATCATTTCCGTATGCTCGAATTCCCGGATTCCAGAGACAATTCCGGTGACGATGCTTTGCTCCAGCCCCATGGGGTTGCCGATCGCCACGACCGATTGGCCGTTCCGTAACTGATCCGAGTCGCCCAGGGAGAGAGCGGTTAATCCGGATGCCGCAATCTTGATCACGGCGAGATCAAGCTTGCGGTCCCAGGCGTGGACGGCCTCCACGTCATACTCCTGACCATTGGCGAAGCGAACCCCGATCCGACGGGCTTCGCCAATCACATGGAGACTGGTCGCGATGAGTCCGGAATCGGCAATGACGAAGCCGGTGCCCATGCCGTTGTGTTTTCCGTTGCGATCCTCATGGGTGAGGGTCACCACCGAGTCCCGGGTTATTCTGGCCAATTCCTCGGGGCTGTAAGGTTGGGCCAGTAGGGATGAGTCGAATAGGGAAAGGCAAATGCAGAGGCTGGTAAGAAGGCGCAAGCACGCGCTTCTCACGGCCGCGTTGAGGCGCCGCATCCCAAGGGCCGGTTTAACCATACCGGACTAGCATGCTGCCGAACTCGGGAATTGACAAGGCAAGTTCAGCACCCGCCTCAAGCGGTCAAGATACTCTCTTCGCGGGATTTCTCGGGCACCCAGTTGAAGGGTGATGGGGGTGATCATCTGAATGTCGAATAACTGGAAACCGGCTCCTTCAAGGGCGCGGGTGAGGGAATGAAGGGCGACTTTGGAAGCATCGCTCTTCCGGTGAAACATTGATTCGCCGGCGAAAAGCCCTCCGATCGCAATGCCGTAGACGCCGCCCACCAGATCGCTCCCCAGCCAGGCTTCCACCGAGTGCGCCACGCCCAGGCGGTACAGTTCCAGGTAGGCGTCGATGAACGGGGGGCTGATCCAGGTCGAATCCTCCTTCCGATCGGCGCAGGCTTGAATGACGTCATGAAAGGCCTGATCAAAGGTGACCCGGTAGTGGGACTGTCGAATCCGGCGTCTCAAGCTTCGCGAGACGTGGAACTCTTGAAACTCGACGATGGCGCGGGGGTCGGGCGACCACCAAGTAATCGGGTCGATGCTCCAGGGATAGATTCCCCTCCGGTAAGCGGACAGAATCCGGTCGGGATGCAAATCCCCTCCCACGGCGACCAGGCCTCGGGGGTCGGATGCATCCGGGTTCGGGAACGTGAACGAGTCGCCAAGGAGAACGGTCATGGCGAGGCGTCCCGGGGCGGCGCGAGCAGAAGGGTCTGCAGGAGTCCTGTCAATTCCATCGACCAATAGGTCAGCACCTCCTCCGGTGCAATGGCATCAAGGGAGAGATGAATTTGAGAAGGGCATCCCAATTGTTCCCAACTGCCAATGCGCAAATCGTTCAACACTTGAAGGATCCAATTGATTTCGTCGTGTGAGACCCGTAAATAGCAAGCACTCTCCTTGAGCCTGAGCGCTCCTTCGGCGTCGAGCCACGTTTGGAGCCGTTTCTGGTTTTCCTGAGCGTGCTCGGTGAGCGCTTCTCGGAGAAGTTCAGTCTCCTCGGTAAACCTTTCGGGGTCGCCGGTTTGGGTCAGTTGACGGCGGTCAAGGGAAGCGATCGGGTACTGGCTAAACAGATCCCGGAGAAGGGTGCCTTCGTGTCGGCTCAGTTCGATGAGGGTTTCTTCCTTCGTGTGACGGATGACTCTCATTCCTGGTGTTCCAAGGTGGCTTGAAGGTGGTAGCCCTGGAGTTGATGGACATAGAATTCCGCCCTCTCCAAGGACTCGCGGACGAGCACACTCTTTCCCTGATGGTGGACTTCGAGCATATGATGCTCCGCTCGCTCGCGGGACCAACCAAACACCTTTTGAAACACGTGGGTGACGAAATCCATCAGATTGACGGGGTCATCCCAGCAGATCACGGCGTAGCCCGGGTCGAGCTCGGATTCGGGCTTGGACTCCGTGATGGGAACGACGTCGGGTGATTCGATCGTTGCCATTGAGGGAGTTTAGGCAAAAGTCCCCTCCAGTTCAACCCAACTGGGCCATGAGAGGAGGGGACTTGGGATCGGCGGAGGGGGCTCGAGTCGTTCAAGGCGGAGAAGCGATTTGATTTTGTTCTTAACGGC
>MDTE01130787.1_pt1 | contig 11979 bp, 9 predicted proteins | sample 811231 | NCBI WGS metagenome assembly MDTE01 (sample SAMN05326651, study PRJNA326480) | marine metagenome | isolation source: seawater | place: Indian Ocean: Red Sea | collected 2010
AACTGCATCACATCGGTCTTAACGACAGCCCGGATGCCCCCCACCGTCGAATACAAAACCACCACCGACCCACCAAGCAGAACCGCCCAGTGGCCGGGGATGCCGAGAACCATTTCGGTGACTGTCCCGACGGCTGCCATCTGCGCAACCAGCGCTCCAACCAGGAACAAACCACCGCTGACAACAGCGATCCGCCTGGCCAATTCGCCAAAATGACGATCGACGTACTGAGCCACGGTGACCAGGCCCAAACCTCGGAGCCTCGGAGCGAGGAACAACCCGGTGAAGATCAACTGCAGATGCCACGCGCACGTGACCACCGCCGCCGCAATTCCGATCGCATAACACTTGCCCACATACCCAACCGAAGCACCACCACCGACCATTGTTGCCGCTGTGGTCGCCAAGACCACGATCCACGGCATGCCCCGTCCCGCCACCGTGTAATCATCGACGCTATGAATTTCACGAGCACTGCGGAGGCCAATCCACAGCAAACCACCAAGATAAACCGCCAGAGTTCCGAGCTCCCATGCTCGGTCACTGATCGTCATTTCGCCCAAAAGTGAGTCAAACAAGCCTCAATCCCCGCAGTCTTGACGACGCGTTTTCGTGTGGCTCGCTCCGACTTTTCCGGTCACATCACCCCGGACCGACTACAACTCGGGGTTCACCGAAGAAAGAGGAACATTCGCGCACGCAACAGCGTCGATTATACTGCCAGCGGTGAAATAAACAGGAGAGACCACCGGACTTCGCACCGGGTGCAAGGCGAATGGCGACTACAACACGCGGCAGACACGCACAATACGTCGAGTTTGACGAATATGTCGACTCGAAGATCGTGCGCACTCGTGAAGCCATCAGGACAACGGACGTCTTGTCAGCCGTTGTCTCTGCCGCTGCAGCCATTCTCGGTTACCTTGTGCTTTTCGTAGTCCTTGATCACTGGATCGGGTTGGACTTCCTTCCTCCCTTGATCCGTTCGGTGATCGGCCTCTCGATTCTGGGTGGCACCGTCGCCTGGGCCGTCTACAAAATTGGCCTGCCCCACCGCCGTCGAATCACCAGTCTTTTCGTCGCCCGCGAGATTGAAACCTACGAAAACGCGCTTGAAGGAAGTCTGCTGAACCTGGTCGACTTGCAGCGAGCCGACCGGAAAATCGATGAACCCGTCATGCGGTCAATTGAAAAGCGCGCGGCCGTCGGCCTCTCTCAAGCTGACTTGGACGGTACCATCGATCGCCGACCGTTGATGCGGGCGGCCTACACGTTGTTGGGCCTTGTCATTGCGGCCTGCCTGTACACGCTGCTGACCGTGTCACTGGGGCTCAAACCAATTGGACCATCACTCCTGAGAGCCTTTGGGGCCACAGGGACCGCTCCAACACGTATCAGTTTCGAATCCGTAGAAATTCAGGTCGCTACGGATGCGACTTTTGTCGCCGCGGACACATCCCCTCGCGTACCCGCAAGATTCCAACCCCAGGTCAAGGTCACCCTCAACAAGGCCATCGAACCGCACGAACACGTCACACTGTTTTTCACCACTGCCGACCAACGGTTCGTGGATCAACCACTGGAGATGCGGCCCGTCGAGGGTTCCCTCCGGCGAGTGTTCCCTGAATTTTCAGCCACGCTCCTCGGAGAAAACGACCAGGGCCTCCTGCAGGATCTCACCTTCCGGATTGAAGCCGGTGATGCATCCACTCCCGACTACACCATCCACGTCTCCACCGCACCGTCGGCATCGGTCCAGTCGGTCGACTACAGGTACCCAGAGTACATGCGACTGGCCGAGGAAACCCGCGACGGCGGCAACATCGATGGCTGGGACGGCACCACAGTCACTATCAATGCCACCGCGTCGCAACCGGTCCGCTCCGCCCGCCTTGTTTTCTCCGACACCGAGGACACAAACCAGCGGGCCGAGGAGTATCCGATGCATGTCAAGGACGGAACAACGCTCACCGTCCAATGGAAGCTCGCATTCCGCGATGACGATACAGACAACTACCCCCGCTTCTACCGGATCATCTGCCAGGACGAACAGGGCGCGACCGACCTGCATCCGACTCTCTACTCGCTGGCGATACGCCCGGACATGCCGCCGCAGGTTGAAATCATTCAACCCCGTTCCGATCTCGAACGCCCTTCCAATGCGGTTGTTCCCTTGCTCGTCAAGGCAAGCGACCCAGACTTTCAACTCAAACATCTCACACTTCGCGTCGAATTGGATGGCAAGCAACTCGTCGAACACAACCGCGAATTGTTTGCGGGTGAACAACCGTCCTTTGGCCCCACCTCCGTTGACTTCCCACTCGAGCCACTCGGACTCCAACCCGGTCAGGTCATCACCTACTGGGTAGAAGCCCGGGACAACAAGATGCCGCTGGGAAATCGCGCCAACACGGCTCCAAAATTGAACATCCGCATCACCGCCCCCGTCACGCCGGAAGAGGCCGAGAAACAACACAAGGATGATCAAAAACAGCAACAGGAGCAGGCTGAACGCGAAAACGCGATGGACGATTCTGAACCCAAGCAGAACGGGGAACGCCGTCCTGAGAACGAACCGAAAAACACACCGCCAAGCGAACAGCCCTCCGAAGGGGAAAATAACGCAGCGGACGACACCGGTACGGGTGACTCGTCCAAAAAGTCCGACGCAAACAACGAATCGCCCGAACCAAGCGAACCTAACGCTGACGACCCGAAGAATGGTGGTAAAAACAAAAAGTCTTCAAAGCCCGGTTCATCGGACAAGCCATCCGCCCCCGATCCGACCGAACCTGCCAACTCCGAACAAACTTCAGAAACCGGAAACGATTCACAAAATCCCAAGAAGGACAATTCCGACGGGAAACCTGGTGATTCACCGGACGACACATCCAACAAAAAAGCTCCCGGAAACGGAGAACCAGACCCGGATTCCGAACCACTCAAGACCGACGGTTCCGATGATGATGAAGCGTTAAAACGTTTGAGGGACTTCCAAAACAAAAACGCCACGAAACAGGCGCCTGCCGACAAGCAATCTACCAAACCAAACGATACCAACGGGGAAACAAACAAAACCAACCCCGACAAACAACCCGGAGCCAAATCAGCCGCACCTGACTCAAAATCACAGAAAAATGATTCCCCGGCACGGTCCGGTTCCAAAGATCAAAAAGCCACTGATTCCTCGGTAGGAAAGAAAGGCGACAAGCCAAAATCCGACCCCGGTACCGACCCTGGTTCCGCCCCTGGTTCCGACCCTGGGAAAAACGGAGAGAAATCCAAAACCGGCGCAAAGAAGCAGCCTTCCTCAACCGGGAAAAACCAAAAGCCTGGCGACGCCAATAACTCTGCCTCCCAAAAAGGCGATCCGAAAAGGCCCCAGAACTCAAAGGACAAAAAGAACCCGGGCGACGGGGCAGCAGAACCTAAAAATGCGAAACCGGCCGGCGACGACAAGGCGAAACCGACTGACAAAATTGGACGACCCAAAACCGACACCAAGACCGACGCCGGAAACAAAAACAACACGCCCGCTTCCAACGGCAAAAAGAAGGGCGACAATGCCGACCCGACAACTTCTCAAAAGTCCGACGATTCGAAATCGGCCAAGGGGAGCCAAAAGGGCCAAAAAGGAAACAAATCCGGAAACCCAAAAACTGGTTCACAAAAGGGAAACAAAACCGGCGGCAAGAAGCCTTCCGGCGGCAAACCCAACGAGAAACCCGCCAGTGGCCCCACCAACCAGCCTGCCTCAAAGAACGGAAAAGGCGACTCGGGCAACCGGGTCTCCGAAGGAACCGGGGGAACCGGCAAACGCTCTGGCACGCAGAAACAAGGCGATGCCCCCGGCACTCCGACTGACAAAAAGACAGACACCCCCAATCGTCCACCAGACGCGGAATCGGCAAATCCCGATTTCAGCAAGGAGGCCGCTAACCTGGTCCTAAAACGGCTTGAAGACGAAATCAAACGCGGTACCGTCGACCCCGAACTGCTCGAATCCCTCGGCTGGTCAAAAGACGACGTGCGTCAGTTTGCAAATCGTTTACGGAAGCACGTCGACACGCCTGCCGATGACAATTCACCGGGCGCACAAGCCCAAAGACGGCAATTCGAGGAACTGCTCAAGAGTGTCACGATCAAGTCCAGTGGAACCAAACGTACTGGGCGATCTCAACGGTTGCGGACCACGGACTCAATCAACAGCCAAGACGTTCCGGTTCCACTCCAATTTCGTGAAGCTGTCAAACTCTACCGCCGCAATCTCATCAGGGGCCGCACCAAATCCGCCGCCCCCACTCGCAAGTAACCACCCGACAATTCCGATAAAACACTCATTCCGACTCACTGAAACATTTCGATAACCAGGACTCCGACGAAGCATGGAAATCTCCATCACCTATTGCATGCAGTGAAACTATGAACCCAAGGCGACCAGTCTGGCCGCCGCTATCAAAGCCCACAACGGCGTCGACGCCACGCTGGTGGAAGGCGCAGGGGGTATTTTCGACGTTGTCGTCAACGGAGACATGATCTTCAGCAAACACGCCGTCGACCGTTTCCCTGAACACGACGAAATCCTCGGCCAATTGGATTGAATCCCAAAACGGCCCCAAAACGGTGCTCAGAGTTAATCCAATTCTTTGTCCGCCATGACACTCTCGTCGATCGTACGCGCCAAGCTCATTGATTCGGCTACTGCCGTCCGCAGTGCTTCGACCTCGCCGCCGCCGGGAACCTGGTCCGCAGCCAGCCTTGCGGCATAAATCCGACTGGCCGCCTGAAGCAAGGCAATTTCTGTCGGTTGAAGGCACATGTACGGTTTATTCATCGGAAGTGATTCCTTTCAGTGAATCGTTTTCCACTTTGCTTTCGTCTCCCCCGCGATTTGCCCACACAACTCCCAAAAGGAAAACGGGCAATCCGGATAACGTCATCGCAATACCGATGCCGGCTTCAATGGGTTTGCCGAGCAAGACGTGGCCAAGAAACCATGAATAGAACACCAGATACGCTATCGGTACAAACAAGTGAACACGAAACGGCCGTTCCCATTCCGGGTGGCGACGTCTCAACACCAGCACCGCTGCAACGGCCAGCATGTAGAAAATGCTCGAGGAAAACACAATAAAGCTGGTCATCACATCAAAAACGCTCGGGCCCGTTTCGGCACTGCCACGCAGCCGATCAACCAGGAGCGTCGATCCCACCAACAGCACAACTCCCATCGCCGCCTGAACAGCAATGGCTCTAGCCGGAGTCCGGAACCGAGGACTGACTGCCCCCAGCCACCCCAATAGACGATCGTCACGCCCCATCGCAAACGGAACTCGCGGGCCCAGTAACAGATTGCTATTGATGGCGCCAAAGGTACTAACCATCACCCCGACCGCCATCAAAGTTCCTCCGACCGGGCCCAACAACCGATCGAAAAGAAGTATCGCAACCTTTTCACGATTCCCTTCGGCGACCATTTCCTCCATCGGAACAACCAGGTGGTAGGCAATATTTGCCGACACATACAGGGCCGTCAAAACGCCGACCCCGACGAGTAATGCTCGCGGAATATTCTTCCCAGGCTCCCGAACCTCTTCGGCAACTGGCGTGATTCCATGCCAACCGTTGTAGGCCCACATCACGGCCAACAACACCAGTGCAAATCGTGATGCCGCCGATTCCCCTGCATCTCCAAGTGGCAAGGCCTTTGCCCACAACTCGCCGAACGAGATCATCGGCTCACCGTTTCCCCCGACACAAAACGGTAGTACCGCCACGGCCAGAACGACCCCCGCCTTAAACACTGTTGTCACGCTTTGGACCCAGCCCCCCCACAAAACGCCCGCGATGTTCACCGCCGCCAATCCCACGATCAATGTGACCGACAGCGCCAGGGTCATATAACGAGAAATCCCTTCCGCACTGTCGGGAAAAAGAATCTCCCCAAGATGAGCCACGAAAATGATCGAAAGGGCCCCCAGGGAACCGGGATTACCGAAAATGAACTGCGTCCATCCCTGCAGGTAGCCCACCGGCCGCCCGTAAGCGTGTTTCAGGTAGACGTACATGCCGCCGGCGCGAGGCAACATCGCCCCCAACTCGGCAAAACACAGGCCCCCCAGCAGACTCAACAGCCCCCCTGTGACCCACGCGGAAATGATCAGGGGAAATCCGCGCCCGTCGGCCGCGATTCCGCCCGGTGTCGCGAATATTCCCGACCCGATCACGTTGCCTACGACAATCGCCACGGCCATCCCCGGGCCGAGTGCTCGCAACAACGACACTTTCTGGTCCGACTGTCGGTCGTCCACCTGCCCTCCGCGTCACGAATCCCGTGAGTCAGAACCCCGATTCAGGACCTTGAGCGTCGCCATCTTCAAACGATGGCACGGTCGTGTCCGCCTCGAACCACTCCAGGCAATATTTGATTCCATTCTCTAATTGAGCCGGATTGGCCGCTTTTCGTGGGACGACGAACAACAAGGCAAATTGGAGTTCCTCGTCCGGCGCCGGCCCATCATTGCCTGATTTGTCATCATTTTGAAGCCGTGGTCCCGGATGCAGGTACAGGCGATACTCGACTCCTCGAGCATCGAACTTCACTAGCGTGTAGTGATTTTCTGGTTCCCCGGTCGATCCGCCGGAAGCGAGGTAATAACCACCAAGCTTCTCCACTTTCTCATATTGCCATTCGTTTTCCGTCGGCGCGACAACCCCCACTGCGTCTGCCAGCTCATTTACCAGGTCCCCATAGAACTCACCTGGTTCAACCCGGATTCCCGATGAGCGATCCTTGTACCGCTGGTAATTTCCAAACAGAAACATCCAACTCAAGCCACGTTGCGGTTTCCCATCGGCATCTGGCACGACCGCGTACCAGCTGCCAAGCAAACCCGGTAGTCCATTTCGGGCAAACCGTGGCTGCCTTTTCCGATCCTCGGAAGCCGGAACAGGCTGGTCATTACCCTCCTGATCCCGGGTAGTCGTTGGTGGAATCCAACGAAAACGCGAGGGCACTCGAATTTTCACGCCGAAGTTTGCCACGTCATCCTGATCGGACGCCACTAGGACTTTTTGGGCTTTACCCAAGTAATCGAAGTACTCGGACGAGGCGTCCATTCTGGCTTCGTATTTTTGCCACCCGCAACCACCAATTCCAACGAGCAGAGAACACAACGTGACCCCGATGGCGATCGTCCTGCACATCATGTTGCCTCCGGATGTCAACCGTCTACCCATCCCTCACACTTCCAGCCCGATTGTCAGCCACCCAAAAGAATGAGTCAAGTTCCCGCGTCTCGCCCCTTGTTCCACTCTTCAATCGCCTCCTGGGCACGTTCCATCAGTTCTCGTTCATATCCTTCCGCAACAGTTTCAGCGTTCGAACAGGTTTCCCGGCTGTCCGCTTTGAGCTTCTCGACAATCTCTGCGACTTCTGCCGTGCCTACCGCCATCTCGCCCCGTTTGACCCTTTGTTCGATCGTCGCCTCCCCTCCTTTTTCCACAACGACATCACGTTCCCAGAACTTGTCGCTATCCATCCAGGAGGCGCGTTTCCGTGAGGCTGCTTTCTGCAAACGGTGATCACTGGAGATGACCAGAACCTGCCGGGGCGCCGAATGCTGGTCCAGCATCGCTTCAATCAGGCTATCGGCGTCCGACCCCACGGAAAACACGACACTTATCCCAGCGAATCGTTGTACCGAAGGAACATCCGTGGGTGCCTGTTGCGCATCAAACACAACGGTTGCCCTGCCTCGTTGCTCGCCGGACAACCGATCTGCTAGCCCCTGCAACAGGCGTTGCCGACATTTTTCAAATTGCCCCGGACCGTATCGTTTCCGGGCAAATCCCGCGGCGTGCAACAGGTTGTAACCGTCAATCAGCAGGAACTGCGTCGCCACCGCTGTACCTCCACCGAGTATCGAGTCACCCCTATCTGTCGATTGAATAAACCGGACTTCCAGCGACAAACACCGTTTCAACCCGGCCCCTGACTTGCCATCCGCCAAACGGTGTATTCGCACAGCGTGATCGGAACTCAGCCGGATTGATTACCCATTCCACGTCGGGATCAATCACCACCACGTCTGCGTCATTTCCTACCGCCAGGCACCCCTTGTTCAGACCAAGAATCTTCGCGGGACCGCATGTCAATCGTGAAATCAAATCCGACCATTCCATTCGTTCTGAATCAATCAACGCACGGATGCAAAGCGGCAAAAGTGTCTCCAGGCCGACAATGCCAAACGGAGCCACGTCGATTTCCAGTTCTTTTTCTTCGGCTGGAACAGGGCGATGGTCGGAACTGATAACTTCTATCGTTCCGTCAACCAATCCCGCCACCAACGCCTCGACATGTTCGCGACTACGAAATGGAGGATCCACCTTGCACTGAGTGTCAAAGGTCTGCAATTCCGCATCGGTCAAGACGAGGTGGTGCGGCGTTACCGATGCCGTCACGTCGACGCCCCGATCGCGAGCACGGCGGATGATTTCGACACTTTGAGCCGTGGACACTGTCATCAGGTGCAGACTGCCACCGGTCAGTTCTGCCAGGGCGACGTCACGTGCCACGAGTATTTCTTCCGCCTCTGCCGGCATCCCGCCGAGTCCCAACAATGTGGAATACAAACCCTCGTGCATCACACCCCCGGCCACCAATTCCGGGTCTTGAGGGTGATGAAAAATCCGGCGGCCAAACATCTTGGCATATTCCAATCCGCGGCGCATGACTTCGGCATTTGCCACAGCACGCTTGCCATCGCTCAACGCGACTGCCCCTCCCTCAACAAGTTGCCCAATCTCCGCCAATTCTTCGCCGAAACGGTTTTTTGTCACCGCCCCTAGTGGAAAAACGTGGCACGTCCCAGATCGCACCGCCTGTTGAAGGATGAACTCAACGGCCGCACGATTGTCGACCACCGGTTCCGTCTCTGGAAGACACGCAACACTGGTCACACCGCCAGCCACCGCCGCGGCCGTGCCACTGACAATCGTCTCGACGTCGTCCCACCCCGGTTCCTGGAGAGTCGCCTGAGTTTCAATGAAACCGGGGCAGACAATCTTTCCCGTCGCATCAAATTCTTTGGCGTGAACGCCTTCGACCTTTCCGTCGACAATCCGTCCGTCGACCATCCACACGTCGCCGACCGCATCCCGGCCCACGGCAGGATCAATGACCCGCCCTCCTCGAATCAGGCAACCGTTCATCCGTCGACTCCGGTGGCATGACTCTGGTGCAACAAATACAGGCACGCCATTCGGACGGCGAGTCCATTTGTGACCTGGTCGAGAATTACCGAATGAGGTCCGTCGGCAACATCCTGAGTCAGTTCGACGCCGCGGTTGATTGGCCCGGGAGCCAAAATCATTACGTCCGAACGTGCTGCCTTCAATCGTTCGGAATTCATCCCATAAAAATGCGTGTATTCGCGAATCGAAGGAAAGAACGCGCCCCGTTGTCGTTCAAATTGGATCCGAAGCAGATTGACGCAATCAGTCTCTTCCAACACGTCATCCAACCGGTGTGACACTTCAACACCGAACTCTTCAATTCGCGGTGGTATCAACGTAGAGGGACCGCACACGATCACGCGCGCCCCCAATTTTTTGAGCCCCCAGATATTGGACCTCGCAACGCGACTGTGCAGGATGTCACCAACCAACGTCACCGTCAGGCCTTCGAACGATCCTCTCTTTTCACGAATCGTAAAGAGATCCAGCAGGGCCTGCGTCGGATGTTCGTGCGTCCCGTCTCCCGCATTCAACACCCCGGCCTTGATGCGACCCGCCAACTGGTGAGGCGCTCCCGGACTCCGATGACGCACAACCACCAGCGACGCGCCCATCGCTTCGATGTTCCGCGCCGTGTCGACGAAGGTTTCACCTTTCGACAGGCTGCTTCCCGATGCAGTGAAATCGATCGTATCGGCACTCAACCGTTTCGCTGCCAGCGAAAAACTCGTCCGTGTCCGTGTCGACGGCTCAAAGAACAAGTTGGCCACGACCGTGCCGTTGAGCAGATCGAGTTTCTTGTTGGGCTCGAGCGATCGTTTTTTGAATTCAGCCGCCTGGTCCAAAATCGCAGTGATTTCTGCCGCGGACAAATCCTCCAAACCCAACAGGTGTTTTCCCGTCCACACTGGACCGTCCCCGGTCCCCGCTTGGTCGTCGGAGGGCGTTGTCATCTGAAGGCTTCAATCGCATCAGGAACCGTCCGTCTCACACATAACACGGCGTCGCTGACGGCTTCGGCGTGCATCCTAGCAGTCGCCTCCCCACCGTCAACTCTCCGGTCGTGACACGGGTCCCCTCTCACCGTACTCCCGGAGACTCCCCATCGACCCCGGGCACTCCTCTGGGAACGCGAGACAGCACCGAATCTCGTGGATCACCAGTCGCCCTTCCTCGAAATGTGGGAACCGCCGCAACGAGGCCCTCAACCGACGCCATTCCTCGCGTCACAACTGTGCCCGGAGTCAACAACGTCCCGCGGCCACGCAGTTGAACCCTCCCCGCCGATGGTTTCCCCAACTCACACAACACTTCGCCGGCACGAACCGCGAACACGCACCCTTCAGCAGAAATGCGAACCTGCCCCTCCGACCACGCCAACAACCGCCTACAACGTCGTAAGGTGCAGTGCACCAGGTCGATTTCCAGGCTCGCGTCACCACTCATCGCCGGACACCGCCAATCCAACCACGACTGGCCCCCAACTTGCAAACAGTCAACGGCCGTCACTTCCGCCCGGGCCGCGCGGACCCGAACCGCTTGCGCAACGTGGTAAGACACCACTTTATGGCATTCCACAAAAACACCTTCTTTGCCGGACGTCGCAGAAACCTCCATTGCCACAGCACCCACGTCACCGTCCGATCCAGAATTCGAAACGAACCGACAATCACTGACGCGAACCACTCCACCACGTACGACAACCCATGGCTCGCCCACTGGACCACGGACGGTAATCCCTTGCAATTCCACCCGTGGAGACTCCAGGACCAGCGGCTGCCCTGATCTGACGACCAACTCAGGACGACGCCTCCCTTCGCCGCGGGTTCCCATTACGACGATTGACTCTTGATGCGTCAGCCGCACGCCCGCCCACTCTTGAGAAGCATCGAGCCGGACAACACCATCGTCACCCGCCGTAGGCCACCCCGAACTGCGGACCGCTCCCCCCTCCTCCGACGCCATTTCGCCAACACGATTGTCACCCGACAGCACAGAACTTGTCGCACCTGTTGCAACAGCTGGGGCACCGGCCGATTCCGGCCGCTGTGCGACCCACGCGACCGCCGCCACGGCCACGGCAACAATTGTTCCCGCCACCGCCGGTGCCAACCGTCGCCGCCTCGTCCTGTCCGCGATTTGTATCGCCGGTGCTGCCGATCGCATTTGTTTGAGAAACCGCCGCGTTTGCCGATGGCTTCGCCCACCTCGTGGCTGCCATGCCGACTGCAATTCTCGCCAACTCCCCGGCCTGGCGCTCGCTTCACGGGAACACAGGTTCGAGACCTGCTCCGCCAAATCGGAAGAAACATCCGGCGCCCATTCCCGGACATCATCAACCGACACGGATTGATGCAAATTGATTTTTGTGACAACGTCGGAAACCGGAAATGCAGGACGCCCCGCCAGCAATTCAAACAACAAGCATCCCAGGGCGTACATGTCACTTGTGACAGTCGCCGCCCTCGACTCCAGGATCCGTTCAGGGGCCACGCCATCGTACGTGGCGGGAGGTCGCGTCACATCGACAACCAACGTCGGTTCCACCGCGATGGCGATCCCCGCATCCACCGCAACCGCGCGTCCATCCGGCGCCAACCGCACATTGCCAGTTTGCAATTCGCCGTGCACCAGTCCAACAGCTTCAAACTCGGCCAACGCATCAACCAGTCCGACGCCAATCTCGGTCACAACCTCGGACGGAAACCGGCCTCGTCGGACCAACAAATCCCGCAACGACGG
>MDTE01074225.1_pt1 | contig 11978 bp, 8 predicted proteins | sample 811231 | NCBI WGS metagenome assembly MDTE01 (sample SAMN05326651, study PRJNA326480) | marine metagenome | isolation source: seawater | place: Indian Ocean: Red Sea | collected 2010
CCCGCTTGACCCGGCCGTTGGCAACCAGCAGGTCGAGATCACCGTCATTGTCCAGATCGAGAAATTGAGTTCCGAAACCGGTGTACCCCAGGCTCGGCATGGCCAACCCGGCACGGTGGCTGGATTCACGAAAACCCGTCTCGTCGAGCCCCATGTACAGCGCGTTGTTCTCTCCCTCCAGGTGAGTCAACAACAGATCGATGCGACCGTTGCCATCAATGTCACCACAGGCAATCCCCATGCTCGCTTGCCGTCTCCCCTCCGCGCTGAGCGCACCCCCTCGAAAGAAGGCTTCCTCGGCAAATGTCCCATCCTGTGAATTGATCCACAGGAAGTTGGCGGCATGGTCATTGGCAACATAAATGTCCGGCCAACCATCGTCGTTGAAATCAGCACAGACAACTCCCAGGCCGGGGCCTCCCTGCCGGGAGATTCCCGCCGGCTCACTGACATCGGCGAAACGCGGCTGACCCGAAGACGTCCCACCTGTCACCTCGCCACCAAGATTGCGATACAGCCGGTCGGCCCGGCCGTCGAAGACCTGCGGTCCGCAGTAGTCGGGACGGCCACTGTTGTCGGGACACTTCGTGTCGGCACGGTAATCCACGTAGTTGGTCACGTAGAGATCCAGCCAGCCGTCGCGGTCGAAATCCACCATCGCAACTGACGTGGACCACGACGAATTGTCGATGCCGGCCGCAGCGGTGACATCACTGAACGTGCCGTCACGGTTGTTCAGGAACAACCGGTCCGGTCCCAGGTTGCTGAGGTACAAGTCGGGAAACCCATCGTTGTTGATGTCGCCGCAGGCCACTCCCATCCCGTACCCCGAGTCGGCCAGGCCACTGATCGCCGAAACATCCTCGAAACGGCCAGCCTCGTTCTGCCGGTACAATCGATTGGCAACACTGACATCGGCAACCGGCTGGCCCCGGTCATCCAGTTGGCCGCTGTTGACCAAGTACAGATCCAGATCTCCGTCACCGTCGTAGTCAAACAACGACGCACCCGGCGGAACCATCTCGGGCATCAGGTACCGGCCAACCCGTCCGGCATCGTGGACGAAACCGATCCCCAGCCGTTCGGTGGCCTCTTCGAAGAGAGCATCCTGCCCTCCGGATGCCGACGGTGACGCCGGACCATCCATCGAACCGTCTCCGTCACATCCCGCCATCATCGACGGCAGGACGACTGAAACCAGCAAACACGCTAGTCGGGCAACAGGGCTCATGCCTGCAGTCTATCACCTCCCGGCACCCAGCTGAATTCGGAAGTCCGTGAGGTCCGCCAACCGGATTGTGGATCGGCATCCGATCACACCTCCGCTGGCATTTCTCGACTGGTCACCTGGCGGCGAGATCGTCGAAATGGCTACCGCACTCACGCAGGTGATCCATGATGGCTCCAAAGTCACCACCGTGAGCCAGCAGCCGGGCTCCCTGGTCAAACAGCGTCCCCATGGCTTCGGTTGCCGCCGGACGCCCCCAGGCCTTGCCATTGGCTGCCGCCGCTGCAGCCACCCGTTCGGTCGCACTTTCGACGGTCATGTCAGTCGTCTCATCCAACGCCAACCGCATCCCGAGGTCTCCCGGACCAATAAACAGCCCGTCAACCCCGTCCAGCGCTGCAATGGCCTCGACGTTTTCTACAGCCTCACGGGTCTCAATCTGGACCACCAGCACCGTCTGTTCGTTCGCTTCTTGCACGTACTCCAGGTGGTCCGGCAACGAAAAATCACAATCCAGCCCGGCCGCGTCGATACCACGGTTTCCAATGGGCGGAAACTTCACCGACTCGACCAGTTCCCGAGCCTTCTCGACTGTCGAAACATGGGGAACCATCAGCCCCGTGGCTCCATCTTCGAGATACCGATACAGCCGGGTTTTCTCGGTCGTGGGAACCCGCAACAGGCAATCGATGTCATACAACCGAAACAGCGGCAGGATGGCCTGGATTTCACGATCGGTCCAACACCTGTGCTCAAAATCCAGCCAGATGCAATCGAAACCGAACTCGGCTGCATGGCGAATGAAGGCAGGAACGAAGTGCCCCAGGCAACAGATCCTCACCGCCTCATCGTTGGCCAGTCGGGCCCGTGTCCGGCTACGTCGCATGAGTGAATGTCCTTGTCGAGGAAAATGCCAGGTGGAAAGATCAGGGGATGGAACGCCAAACGCTACAGATTGAGAGGGTCACATGCAAACCTGAAACCGGCTTCATGTCGCGGCCTGCCACGAGAGAACCCGTTGCACGATCCCTGTTTTTGTGTCATCGTGGAGACGGGGCGTGGGTCCATCAAGGCGGGATCCGAAACCGATCGCCTGGAGATCGACGAGATGACATTCAAGAGAAGACAATCCTCGTCGCTCCTGTTTTCCGTCGGTGTGCACGCCATTGTGGTGACCATCTTGGCGGTACTGACTCGTCCACTGGTGCTCGGGGAAACGCAAGCCATTCTCGAAACGATCATGTCACCGGAGGAGCGTGATCGCGAGGAGTTCGAAAAGGAACTGGACGACTCGGAGAAGATCGCCGAGACGATGAACTTCACCGCCGGAAGTATCCAGTCGACACAGGTCGGCGGTTCGGATGCTCCACTTGCCCAGCAAACCAAGGTGGAACTCGACCAGGTCGTCAAGGAACCGGATGTTCAAGTCCGGCTGGCCGACGCGAACCTGCCCGGGCTGGACCAACTGGGAGATGACCTCGGTGAAGCAGAAGTCACCGGCGAGGTGGGAGCCCTTGTCGAAGGATACGGGGCCGCCCTGGACCGGTTGACGCAGGAGCTGTTGCGGCTGATGCGAACCGACAAGTTGTTGGCCGTCTGGATGTTCGATGAATCCGAGAGCATGAAAGACGATCAGGAGGAGTTGAAAGGGCGGCTGCACCGCGTCTACGAAGAACTGAAACTGGTCAAGGAAGACGCAAAAAAACTCAACAAGGGAAAATCGCTCCGGGCCAAGGATGACGATGTCCTGCTGACAGCGGTGACCAGCTTCGGTGCCGGTTTCCATGTCCACACGCCCAAGCCGACCTCCGACAGCCGCCTGATCATGCAGGCGATCGACCGCATCCCGATTGACCGGACCGGTAAGGAGAACATGTGTTCGGCCATCCAGGCCGCGATGAAAAAGTACGGCCGGATGGCGCGAGGCCGCAAAGTGGCCGTGATCGTGGTCAGCGACGAATCCGGTGACGACGGCGACCCCTACCTCCCTCCGGCCGCCGATCAACTCGAAAACGCCCTGGCGACCCTCAAGTCGCACCGCAGCCCGATCTACATTCTTGGCCGTGAATCGGTCTTCGGAAACTTCTACGCCTACGTTCGCTGGCAGCATCCACAGACCGGGCGAGTCCACCGACTTCCGATCCGTCGCGGTCCGGAAGCCCCTTCGGCCGAACAACTCCTTTACGACGGATTCCGGCGACGGTTCGATTCGCACATGAGCGGCTTTGGTCCCTACGAACAGGTCCGACTGGCCCGCGACTCCGGCGGCATCTTTTTCCAGTTGCCACACGAGGAGGAGAACCTCAACGACTTCAAAAGAAAACAATTCGCCGCATTGAAGATGCGCGAATACCTGCCGAACCTCGGCTCGAGACGCATCTACATCGATGATGTCTCCAAGAGCAAGTTCCGGGTGGCGATCCGAACGGCAATCGCACTGCTGAACCCGCTGAATCCACAGAACAAGGGACTCGAAATCCCAGAAATCGAGCACTTCGTGGTCGACCCGGTCCAGTCGACGACCCGTGTCATCTCCCGGCTGCAGCAGATCTCCAAGGTCCTACAGGTCATGGCCCGCGCCCACGACACTCTCGATGCTGTTCGATCACTCCGCGACGCGGAACCCTCGTTGAGATGGCGAGCCAACTACGACCTGATGACCGCACAGTTGATGGCCTATCGGGTCAGGTTGTTCGAGTATGGCATTGCGTTGGGACAATTCGGCAAGAACATGCCACGACTGATTCCGCCGAAGAACCCGCCCCACAACCGCTGGGAAATCCGGCACGGATCCGACAAGTTGCTCATGCCCGATGCCCAGCAGGAGAAAGCCCTGGGAGTCACTGCCGACCAGTTGCGGAGCTACCACCGTGAGGCGTTGCAGCAACTGGCCTCGGTTCGTGAAACCCACCAGGGAACTCCATGGGCGATGAGAGCCGAATGGGAGGAGGGGCGACGATTTGGAGCCACCTTCCGCAGTTGGCGGTACGATCCTCCCAAGCCGCGACCCAGCAAGCCCCGACCAAAGCCGATTCCACCGCCGAACCTGTAGCCGCTCAGGCCACGACCGGCAGCACGTAGGGTCCCTTGGGAATCACCGCGATCCGCGCATCCGGGCCGTAGTCTTCCAGTGCGGACGCCACCGCTTCTTCAACCGACTCGGCCGCCTCGACGAACAACTCACCCAGCCGCTGTGCCGTCAGCCCGTCGCTGACAAATGTGACCCTGGCCTTACGCAGCACCTTGGCCAGTTCTTCGAGTTGCCACTGGTCCATCACGAAATAGTCCTTGCCGAGGATGCGTTCCATGAACACCTCCAGGCTCGAGTTCTCTTCGAACAGGCTCTGGAACTCCGGGCTGCCAACTCCCTCGGAGAGGCCGGCGGCAATGATGATCCTCCCCCCCTCCTTGACGATCGGCAACGCGCCGGTGAGTCCCTTGACGGCCTGGTAAAAGGTGGTGTCCAGCGGATATCCGGCCGAGCTGGTGACCACCACGTCGCAGGCTTCCGACACCTCCGCGGTCACCACCCCACGGATCAACTCGACTCCTTCCTGAAACGCACCGATCATGTCACCGGCCACGACACCGGTCACGCGTCGCTGTTCGTCCAATGTGACATTGACGATAAAATCGCAACCGGCCATCTGGCCAATTGCCGTATTCTCCTCGTGCACCGGATTCCCATCCAGGATCCCACAGTCGGCCTTGGGGTGCTCGATGAAATCCGGTCCATGCCACACCTTGACCGTCTCCAGCGCCGCCAGTCCCGGGCAGATCAACTTGCGACCGCCGGAAAACCCGGCCATCAGGTGTGGTTCGATCAAGCCGGTTGTGATTTTCAGGTCAGCCTCAACGTACCGGCTGTCGATCCAGACGGGCACCCCTCGAGGCGACTCGCCCAGGTAAGTGTGCTCATCACGAATCGTCCCGTGGTGATTCTCCACGCGGTAATTGGCTGCAATCTCGGCCCCCACCAACTCGACCAGTTCATCCCCCTCGTTGGGCCGATGCATCCCGGTGGCGATCAGGATCAGGATCTCCTGTCGGGGAATCCCGGCCGCTTCCAATGTCGGCAACAGGCACTCCAGGATCACCTGGTTGGGAACCGGCCGCGTGATGTCACAGATGGCGATACAGGCTGACGTGCGATCACGTGCCAATTCCAACAAGGGCTGGGTTCCGGTGGGGCTGGCCACCTTCTCGGCCACGGCGGCAACAGGGTCGGCCAGCGGCTCCATCGGCTGAATCGACAACGGACCGACAATGTTCCCGTCGGGCAATTCGACATCGAGGCCGGTTTTTCCGTAATCAAGGGTAACTCGCATGGTGAGAACGCTCGTCGTGAATGGAATTGCCAGACGGCCTAGGGTAACGAATCTCGCAGAACATCACTCCCCATGGAGTGTCAGCACCACCCTCCGGCCACCACCCTGGTTGCGGTGCTCGACCAGGTAAATCCCCTGCCAGGTGCCCAGGGCCAACCGGCCACCGGCCACCGGAATCGAGAGCGAACACCCCAGCAGTGAGTTTTTCACGTGTGCTGGCATGTCGTCGGGCCCCTCGAGCGTGTGCCGGTAGGGAAAGTCCTCCGGAGCAATCGCGTTGATCGATGCCTCGAGATCCGTGGGCACATCGGGATCGGCATTCTCGTTGATCGACAGCGATGCCGAGGTGTGTTGAACGAACACGTGCAACACTCCCCGTTCGGTCTCGGCCAGTTCGGGTAAAGCAGACACCAGTTCAGCGGTCACGAGATGCCAGCCGCGCGACAGTGGCGGCAACTGCACCTGCCGTTGTGTCCAGGTCATTGCCCGACGCCCCCCGTCTGCCCACGCCACCTGAGATAGTGATCAGCCAGCACGATGGCCACCATGGCCTCGGCCATCGGCACGAACCGGGGCAACACACACGGATCGTGACGGCCGCGAGTCCGGATCGTGGTCGGTTCGCCATCAGTGGTCACCGACTGTTGCTCCCTGGGAAGACTGCTGGTTGGTTTGACGGCCGCCCGCAGCACCAGTGGCTGGCCGGTGGTGATTCCCCCCAGCATTCCACCATGCCGATTGCTGGTGGTCGTGATCTCCCCGGTCCCGGCATCCGTCGTGAACAGATCATTGTGTTCACTCCCACGCATGGTGGCACAGCCGAATCCAATCCCGTACTCGACTCCCAACACGGCCGGAAGACTCAGCAACGCCTTGCCCAGGTCGGCCTTGATCTTGTCGAAGACCGGTTCACCCAGCCCGGCGGGAACCCCCGTCGCCACCACCTCGGCAACACCGCCCACCGAATCACCGTCCTTGCGGACGGCTTCTATCAACGACACCATCTGTCGGGCCACGGCATGGTCGGGACATCGGACCACGTTTGGCTCTCCATCAGCCAACGTCTCCACCGCCCGCGGATCGACTGACGCGGGGTCGGAGACATCGGCACGAACATCGCCCACCTGGACCACGTAGGCACAAACCGAGCCCCCAAACAACTCGGCCAGCAGTTTCTTGGCCACCACCCCGGCAGCCACTCGCACCGACGTTTCCCGGGCACTCGATCGGCCACCTCCGCGGTAATCACGAACACCGTACTTCGCATCGAAACTGAAATCGGCGTGCCCCGGCCGGTACTTGTCCTTGATGTCGGTGTAATCCCGACTCCGTTCGTCGGTGTTTCGGATCAGGATCGCCAGGCTGGTCCCGGTTGTTCGCCCCTCGAAAACCCCCGAGAGGATCTCTGGTTCGTCAGGCTCGTTCCTCTGGCTGACGATATGACTCTGGCCCGGGCGCCGCCGCGCCAGGTCACCACGCAAATCGTCGACCTCGAGAGGCAACCCCGGCGGAACGCCGTCTATGATCACGACGTTGCCCGGCCCGTGGCTCTCGCCTGCGGTCGTCACACGGAATGCTTGTCCAAAAGAATTTCCAGCCATGGATCGATTGTAATCAACTCAACAGGGCACCGGGCAGGGGACGCCGGTCTACGTCCCGGCTCGTCCGGATCCGGACAACGGGAGTTGCAACAACCGATACAATCCGTCCAGCCGCTTCACCTCGGCGGCCTGCTTCTTGCGATCCAGGGACCGCCGGTATTCCACCAACGGCGACCAGCTCTTCCTGTCGGCACTCGACCGCAACACGGGCAGCAACGGATCCTCCTCGCCTGGAATCAACTGCACCAGTTTCAGGAGAACTTTGCGACGATCGGCCGGCTTGAAGTGTTTCAACAACTCCGCGGCTCCCGGACGAATCTCCAGGCTGCGACAGGTCATCCGGTACCCCGAGGGGAATGCCATGGTCGTGGAAAAACGCCATGTCACCTCGCCGCCCCCGGAAATCACCCCACTGGTCTCAACGACGTCGCCGGGCAATTGCAACGACACCTCAAAACGACGACCGCCTCCCAGGGACAGGAACGGCGTACGGTGCACACCCCAGATCCGGGTCGACAGATGGCGTGCGCGTTTCTCGAATACTTTTTCGGAACCAAAACGCTTGATGACAACCGCTTGCCAGGAGATTTCCAGCCGGGTCGGCGGACGGGCTCCATCCGGTCCATCAGCAGGCCCGTCAGCGGGTATAGCAGCCGGCCCCGGTTCTTCGGATGATCCTACCAGCGGCAACCACGCCAGGATCTCCTCGACAGCATCCTCGCCCAGCGACTCGCCCTCGGCGTCACGAACGTGCTCCCTGAGCAATCGCCGGACAAACGGCGTCAGGACTTTCTCGTCAAAATCTTCTCCGCCCAGTTTTTTCAGCGTTTTCCCGTCAGGCCCGGTCAGCACCAGGTCGTGGCGAGCCAGCAGCAACAGCAACCGGTTCTCGAGTTCCTTTTCGCCAGGCTCCCGTCGCCGCATCGCAAACTCGAGATCCAGTTCCAGGACATCGGCGACAACGGCCGCGGCGGTTTCACGCGACCAGGTTTCCAACGATTCAAATCGGTACGTCTTTCCAAAACGGTGCTCCAGCGTGGCGATAGTCAAATCGATAAAGAGGTTGGTCCACAGGTCACGAGCACGAAGCCGATCATCGAGCTTGACCACGTCGGTCAACGTTTCCTTCCAGGCGTACTCGACAGCCAATCCCAGGTCACGGTGGCGAAAATTGCGGACCAACCGTCCCTGCCGGTCCAGCCCCTCGGCATGCACCACGAAGTGGTCGGGGATATCGGCCACTTTCTGAAACCGTCCCCAGCCGGCAAAGTAATTCGCCTCTTTTCCCTTTTTCGTTCTGGCGTCCACCAACTTCATTTCGCGGATCGGAGTGTCCTCGGAAGGCAATCCCACGACCCGGGTCTCATCCCAGCCGTCCTGCATATGCCCCGGAGGACCGGGCAAGCTGTCTCCCGGTTGGCAAATCGCACGATCGATTGTCGCGTCACTGTTGATACGGGTCTCGATCTTGAACGTCTTGTCAGAACACCCGCCAGCAAGGGCAACCACCATCCCGGCGACTGTGATTGTGAGTCCAGGCAATCTCATTCTCACTATCCTCCAAGCGATCCAGATTGCTTGCAACCAAAAACCAAGCTCCCTCACCAGGCAAACAGTTGAGGCTCGATACTTGACGGACCATGAACTCACCAGAACAATCGCACTCCGTCAAATACCAGCAGGCGATTGGTCGCTCACCCAGGTTCCCAGAATGTTTCAACAGTTAGAAGCCGCCCCGCCCGACGCCATTCTCGGCCTCAACGAGGCCTTTGCCCGAGACACGACCGAGGGCAAGATCAACCTCACGACAGGGGTCTACAAGGACTCGACCGGGACAACACCCGTCCTGGAATGCGTCAAGGAAGCCGAGCGTCGGCTCGTCGAAACCGAGACTTCCAAGGGATATCTCGGCATCGATGGCATGAAAGAGTTCGGGGATGCTGCTCGGGGACTGCTTTTTGGCACCGACCACGAGATCAACACCTCGGGACGGGCGGCCACAATCCAGGCCCCAGGCGGCACCGGTGCATTGCGCGTGGCCGCCGAGTTCTTGGCCACCGGTTTCCCCGGTGCCAGGATCTGGTGCAGTCGACCAACCTGGGCCAATCACCCGAACATCTTCCGCGCCGCGGGACTCGAGGTGGCCGAATACGGCTATTACGACGAGTCCACCCGGGGCCTGGACGCAGAAGCCCTTTTCGATTCACTCTCGCAGATCCCGGCGGGTGATGTCGTTTGCCTGCATGCCTGTTGTCACAACCCGACCGGTGTCGACCCATCGGCCGAGCAATGGCAGCAGGTCGGGGACCTGATTGCAGAACGTGGCCTCCTACCACTCGTCGACTTCGCCTACCAGGGATTCGGGAATGGCCTGGACGACGATGCCGCCGGCCTGCGTGCGTTGGCCCGCCCCGGAAGCCGACTGTTGGTCGCCAGCAGCTTTTCGAAGAACTTTGGGTTGTACCGTGAGCGGGTCGGTGCCCTCTCGGTCGTCACCGGCAGTCCGGAAACCGCGGCGGTCGTATTGAGTCGACTGAAGCGGACGATCCGATGCAATTATTCGAATCCTCCAGCCCACGGTGCCGGAATCGTGACCACCATTCTGGGCGATGAGCAATTGCGTGCCGGCTGGGTGACGGAACTGTCTGAGATGCGGACCCGGATCAACGACATGCGTCAGGCCCTGGCCCATGGCCTGGCCGAAGCGGCTCCAGGCCAGGACTTCAGCGTCATCACGCGTCAACGTGGCATGTTCAGTTTCTCCGGTCTCACACCCGAGCAGGTCGATCGACTCAAGGATGAATTCGGCGTCTACATGGTCCGCAACGGCCGAATCAATGTGGCCGGAATCACCAATGACAATGTTGCGAGGCTCTGCGAATCCATCGCCGCAGTGGTCTAGTTGATTCCTCCGCAATCAGCCCCCCGTTGCTTCGGTACGCCAAAACCCCGACAATGCTGGAAGTCGTTCCGCAAACCCGCCTCCTGTGTCCATCCGCATGCCCCAGTGCCCCCTATCGCTTTCGATTCGCCAAACAGTGACCGCGGTGTTGGCACTGATGACGGTGACGGTTGGCGTCGGGGCCAACAAACAATCGATCGAGTCGGGGCGAGCCATCGGTCAATCCGTTCCGTCGTTCTACGTGCGGGCGGTGACCGGGCCGCTGCGAAACAAGTCCGTCTGTTACGTCTGCCGGAATGGATCTCGACCATGCGTGATGGTCCTGTTCCGAGAAACCTCTCCGGTTCTCGGCACGTTGTTGAAAAAAATCGACAAGGTGGTCGACCGGAACCGTGCCAAGGGGCTTCGGAGTTTCGGTGTCCTGATTTCTCCCGAACCGGGACGAGCCATCTCGCGGCTTCAGACAATGGCCTTCAACCAGAAGATCACGCTTCCGTTGTCGGTGGCCACTGACGTGGTTGGCTCACCCAGTTGCCAGAACATCCACAAACAGGCAGAGGTGACCGTCGTCTTGTACCGCCGTCAGAAGGTGGTGGAACGCTTCGGCTTCCGGTCAAAGGAACTCGGCACAGCCGGCACCGCGCAGGTGCTGGCTCGCATCAAGCGATTACTGGACGAATCCTGAATCCGGAATGACTGACTTGTCACCACCACCTGTCGATCCCCCGGCCCCCGGCCCCCGTCGTGCATCGCTCGGCGTTCTGTTCCTGACAGTCTTCGTCGATCTGGTCGGGTTCTCGATCATCTTCCCGCTATTCCCCGACATGCTGGACCATTACGTCCAGTCGGATGGAACCGAAAGCCTGATCGGAAAACTGGCCGCGTGGCTTTCGGAATTCACCAGCCACCCGGATCCGGACCGCCAGCGACTCTACACCACCGCTCTGTTCGGCGGCATCCTCGGTTCAGTTTACTCGGCCCTGCAATTCGTCTTTGCCCCGTTCTGGGGGCGGCTCTCGGATCGCACCGGCCGTCGTCCGATCCTGCTGATCTCGATCACCGGCCTGGCGTTGGCCTACCTGGTGTGGGTCTTTGCCGGCAATTTCGTGTTGTTGGTCATTTCACGAGTGGTTGCCGGCATCATGGGTGGCAACATCTCGGTGGCGACCGCTGCGGTGGCCGATATCACCGGTGAGAAGGACCGTTCCAAGGGAATGGGAATGATCGGAGCCGCCTTTGGCCTGGGCTTCATTCTCGGCCCGGCCATCGGGGGCTTGCTCTCCAGTGTCGAACTCACCGACACCGGCGTCGCCGGCCTGAACCCCTTTTCGGCTCCGGCACTGGCCGCGATGGGACTGTCGATCTGGAACCTGGTCTGGGTCAGCCTGCGGTTCCCCGAAACGCTGCCACCGGAGAACCGCGGCACGAGTCCGGGGCACGCCCGATCGTTCAACCCGGTCCGACTGCTCTCCGGTCGCAATCTGCCCACCGGGGTCGCGGGAACCAACCTGTTGTTCTTCCTGTACCAGACCGCGTTCGCAGGCATGGAATTCACGCTGGTGTTCCTGGCCAAGGAGCGACTGGGGTACACGCGACACGAAATGATGTGGATCTTCATCTTCGTGGGGCTGTTGATCGCATTGGTCCAGGGCGGGATAGTTCGACGCTTGGCTCCCAAGCTGGGAGAACGGCGACTGGTACGCACGGGCCTGTTCATGCTGGTGCCCGGCCTGGTGATCGTCGGCAGCACGCCGGACCAGAACTCGCTTCATCTCTACGGCGGTCTGGCGCTGCTGGCCATCGGCAGTGCGTTGGTCTCTCCGTGCCTCTCGGCTCTCGTCTCGCTCTACACGCCCGCTGACCGCCAGGGAGAAGTCCTGGGGGTCTTCCGGTCAATCGGCGCCCTGTCGCGAGCTATC
>MDTE01000757.1_pt1 | contig 11976 bp, 5 predicted proteins | sample 811231 | NCBI WGS metagenome assembly MDTE01 (sample SAMN05326651, study PRJNA326480) | marine metagenome | isolation source: seawater | place: Indian Ocean: Red Sea | collected 2010
CTCGCCCTATCGGGCACCCCCGTGGAGAACCGGGTGGGTGAGGTGTGGAGCCTCTTCAGCACCATCACGCCGGGACTTCTCGGCAGCGCGCAAGAGTTCCGTCAGCGCTTCGTGGTGCCCATCGAACGGCAACGCAGCCGAGGACATCGGCGAGCCCTGTCTCAGTTACTGCGACCGTTCACCTTGCGCCGACTCAAGAGCGATGTGGCAAGCCAGCTTCCACCCAAGACGTCCGTCGTCGTCGAGGTCAGCCTCTCGCCCGAAGAGAGAAAGCTGTACAACGCAGTGCGACTGGCCGCCTTGACTGGCCTGAGCCCGGACCCAAAGAAACCCGGAGCCGATGTGGGCCGCTTCCAGGTGCTCGCGGCGTTGACGAGACTACGTCAGTTGGCATGCCACCCCCGACTGCACGATCCCCAGTCGCCGGTGGCCTCATCAAAGCTCGGTCGCCTGCGAGAGATCGTGACTCAGCTGCGGAGTCAGGGGCACAGAGCCTTGATCTTCAGCCAGTTCACCAGCCACCTCAAGCTCGTGCAAGAAGCCATGAACGAGGATGGCGTCCACTATCGATACCTCGATGGATCGACCTCGGAGCGACGACGCCGAATGGAGGTCGATGCATTCCAGGCCGGCGAAGGCGAGGTCTTCCTCATCTCACTGCGCGCTGGAGGATCCGGCCTGAACCTCACATCGGCGTCGTACGTGATCCACCTCGATCCCTGGTGGAACCCTGCCGTAGAAGACCAAGCATCAGACCGTGCCCACCGCATTGGTCAGCAAGAACCGGTGACCGTGTACCGCCTAGTCGCTCGGGGAACGATCGAGGAAGCCATCATTGGCATGCACGAGCAGAAGCGCGCCCTCGTTGCTGATCTGCTCGAGGGTACCGGCGGCTCGGCGGGTCTCAGCCCTGACGAACTAATCCAGTTGATGTCGTCGGGGCCCGAAGAGGCTGACGATGCCGAGCCCCACGAAGACAACGAGGGGGCTGGCGCATTGCTCTGAACCAGAGGGCGCCATCAGCCGGTCCCGTTGTAGTCGACGGTGGCCACGCCGCCAATATTCTGCAAGCCCACCGCGTCACGCAGGTCCTCTGCATCAGAGTTCGACAGCATGGGGTTCGAGGTAATCACGAAGTTTTCGCCCACCGCGCTCAAGCTCGGGAAGCTCAGCGTGGTCAGGTTGTCGTTCGTGCGCAGAATGAAGTCGTCGCCGACCGAGTCGAGCGACGGGAACGAAAACAACAAGGACTCGCTGTTGTGGCTCAACTCAAAGGCCAAGCCCACCGTCGTGAGAGCCGGCATGAAGATCTGCTGCGCCGTGCCGGAGAAAGCGAAATACAGATTGCCGCCAATGGACGTGAGGCTGGCAAAGAGATCGTAGCTGGTCAGCGCAAAGTTCTGATAGCTGTAGAAGTCGCCGCCAACACTCACTAGCGAGGTCAACTCAGGGGCATGGAGTTCCTGGTTGTAGTAGAGCCACAGGGCACCTCCCACGTCGGTCAGCACGGGGGCAGCCAGGCGCTCCAGTTGGGGATTGAAGTAGAGGCTCAGCCCCCCAGAGAGCGTGCTCAAGACCGGAAACTCTAGGTCCTGCATGTACTGGTTCGAGTCGATGTCCACATCCCCACCCACGGACACGAGGGCGGGGAACTCCACGACAAACAGCGAGGTCGAGACGATCTGAAAGTCCCCAACCACCGCCACAAGGCAGGACAAGTCGCTGACATCGTTCACCGCAGATCCAGAGACGATCAGGTCGCCGTCGATGGTGTCATAGCCATCACAAAAAGAGGCCATCCAAGTGGTGGAGGTGAAGGTTACGTCACCGAGCCAGACGCCCTGAGCGCTGTCATTGTCCCCAAAGGGATCAACCTCTGCCGAGTCGTCGTCATCGCCAGAGTCATCGGCGCCGGAGTCGTCGTCATCACCTATGTCGTCGTCATCGCCTGTGTCGTCGTGATCGCCTGTGTCGTCGTCATCGCCTGTGTCGTCGTCATCACCTGTGTCGTCGTCATCACCTAGGTCGTCGTCATCACCTGTGTCGTCGTCATCGCCGGTGTCGTCGTCATCGCCTGTGTCGTCGTCATCGGCGGTGTCGTCGGCGCTGGAGTCATCGTCATCGCCGGATGGGTCGTTGTCAGGACAGGACTCATCACAATCGCAGTCACAGAGGTCCTCGTCAGGAATCGCGCAGTTGGGAGCGCCCGCACAGACTGGGTCCTGACAATCGAACAGCCCGTTGAGGTCGTTGTCGGCGCCATCGGAGCACTCTCCCGGCTCGTCCCCCTCTCTCTGAGGGGAGCTACAGGCAACAACCAGCAGGCCCAAACACGTGGTCCAACGGAGGAGATCGGAAGGTCGCATGGAGAAAACAGGGTCTATCACTGGGGCTCGCCGGTCTACCCCTTGTGGATGCCTCGGGCATTCCAGAGCGTCAAGGGCCCGTCTCGGCCTGAGCCGCGCAAATCTCGAGACCCGCCTTGATCCACAGAGCAGCGCCCGGGCCCTCTTCGGGATCGTCTAGCTGGCTGTGCAGTGTCCATGCACCCTCTTCGAGCCCCGAAGGGAGTCGCCAGCCGCCCTCCCACTCCTGACCCACCAAGAGCACATCCGGCGCAGTTGCCGTACCTCCTCCATCGGCAGGGCTCTGCCAGACGTAACCAGAGACGAACGGCAAGCGGCCACCCCCTCCCTGTAGCCGACCAAGATCCCCGCGATATTCCCACCAGAAGCGATTCCCACAGCCCCCCAATGCTGGACGGCCATCCAGCTCGCCGATCCGACTCCCGCGACAGCGGCTCAGAGCCTCCCACACCACCTCACGAAACGCCGTCCGGGCTGAGCCCTCCTCATCGTGACGGACCCAACCCAAGCGCTGCACGGAACTCGTTGCGCCCCAGCCCCTTGCGACCGTAGGGGGTCGTATGTCCCCTCGCCCTTCGAGCACATCCATCGGCTCCGTCCATGTGGAGGGAGCCCCTTCGTGGAAGTCCCAGGCGACACCCAGGCCAAGGGCAATCACGGCGGGTAGCATCACCCACCGAACGGCTGCATGGGCTCGACTCCAGGCACAGCCCATGACAATGGCCAGGACGGGCAGACCCGGAAGCAAGAAGCGATCATCCAGACGCGGGACGACCAACACCAAGAGGGCGCCATGTCCCAGGGCGATCGCCCCCACAAGCGCCATACCCCGCCGGTCCCGCGCCCCCCAAAACAGGACCGCTAGGAGACAGACAATCGCCAACGGTGGCGAGAGCGCCGAGACAACCAAGCGAGCCGGGTAGAAGGCCAGATCGTCCATAGCCAGCCGAAACCAACCAGCTACGGTCTGCGAGGCGATAGCGTTCAGAAAGTCGGGCAAGACCGCCTCGATAGAGGGCGGCAGGCCGGGTCCAGGCGCCACTCCCTCGAACGTCTCCCAGCTCATCTGCCGATACGAATTGGACTCACCGCTCGCCCGCAAGAAGAGCCAGGAGAGGCCACCGGCAACAGCACATGCCAGAGCCAGGGCCACGCCCCGCCTTATCGTCTCCGCAGCCGGAGCCAGCACGCCATCGTCAGCGTCGTCGTTGCCTCGGCCACAACAGGCGGCACCGACCAGAATCACGAGACCAAAAGGCAGCGCAGACCACTTCACCAATGAGGCCATGGCGAGCACGCCACCCGTCGAAAGGCCCGCGACCCACAGACTCTTCGGACGAATGGCCAAGAAGGTCGCCACAGACAGCCAGATGAGAGCGGTCATGGGCAGGTCGTAGTAGTAGCGCGTGGCAAATCCGTGGACCGCTGGGAAGAGGGGCACAACACAGAGGGCGGCGAGGCCTGCCCATCCGCCTGCACCGTCACCCGCCCCACGACCCCGCCCCTGTGCAACAAGCGCTGCAACGGCCCCCACGGAGAGGGCCAAGACAACAAGCCAAAAAGGTCCGGTGAGCAAGGCCACCTCGGTCCCATGGCCGAAGATGGCTCCCACCGGCAGCGTCATGAGGTGCATCCCCGGCGGGAACGCTCCATCCGCATCCACCAGCATTTTCCAGGGAGCGAACCACGTTCCTTCACGGACCACCTGGAGTACCCGGAGCCGGGCCACATGCTCAATGTAGGGTGCGCCATCACAGCCGTAGGACTGCACCCCACCCGCACCGATTCGGCGAACAACCAGGGTACTGATCGACGCCAGAGTCCCCACCCCAGCCAGGGCCCCCAGGAGCGCTGCGAGGCGGCGAAGGACGCGAGACGGAGGCGTCGAACCAGACGTGTCACCGACGCTCATGGCAAGGGCGTCCTATACGAGGGGCACGGAGCAGGCAGAACACAGGTCTCAAAACCTTTGGGGGCAGCGTTTCCTCCCACGACCATGGGCACATCGAGCAAGGTGGGCGACCGATCCCCGATCGTGCACCCTCGGCGGAATCGGTCGATCCATGGGCCTGCCTGCTCAGCAACGTACAACTTCATCGCCACCCCATTGGGCAAGACGAACCTGTCTTGCAGGCCGTCGAGACCGAGAGATTGCAAAGAAGGCACGTCCTCGACGAGGGCCAGGAGCGGGGCATCGGGCGACGTCTGTCGAAAGGCCGCAGCGCCCGATCGAAGCCGCAGATCCAGCACTGTCGCCTCGGGGGACCAGTCCATCCCGCACCGAGCCTGGGCCTCGAAATAGGCGAGACCCTGCCCCTGTTCCGTGCGCTCCACCAAGCGATCCGCCAGACCAGAGAAGGACGCCACCGGGGAGGTCGCGGTCCGGGGTGGACTCGGGGCTACGCCAGGAAGCCAGAGCGCCACGAGGCCTGCAGCCAACACCCAGTGCGCCAGCATACGAACGCGAGATGGATAGGCTGTGGGCGCCAGCGCCGATGCCCACCCCACAAAGCCCAGCGCCAAAACGGGCTGGACCACGGGAGTCAGGTGCCATGGACTCGCTGCATATCCGGCGACCGAGAATGCGACAAAGGACAAGGCGGTCCAGGCTGCGACCCAGGTCGCTGCCGCTCGACCCACGGGAAGAATCACTGCGGGCACAACACCCAGGACCAGCAAGAGCGCAGGTCCGGCTCCTGCGGGAACTATCGCCGAATCGGGGAGCATCTTCAGAGCTGCCACACTTCCACGGAAGGCCTCGCCCATCGACAGCTGAGGGTCTTCCGACCGGGACGTCAGCAGCTCGATGTAGGGACCTACATTGCTGATGAGGTAGGTGCCTGAAACCAACAGGGTTGCGACCACAGCACCGATCACCGCCCACCCCAGACCACGAGGCTTGCCCACCCGCTGCTCTTCAGCTCGGCCCGCCACATCCTGACTCGAAGACCGCCACGGCCGGCCCCACACCCCGGCCACCAGGAGGGCTGCCGGCAGCGCCCCCAGCGCCAGCGGGTGACTCGCCATGGCCAGGGCTGCGCTGAGGAGCAACAGCCAGGTCCAGAGAACGCGCTGCCCTGGGGAGCGCGTGTCCCGTGCGAGAAACACTGCACAAACCAGCGCCGCTAGAACCCAGTGAGTCGTCCGATAGTTGACTGGGTAGTCCCGACTGAGCGCGACCAGGGCTGGCAGCGTGGCCCAGAAGCCGCCCCAGGCCAAGCCGAGGGAGGGCCTGCGGAAGGCGACTCCGAGCGCATAGCCCAGCGGCGCTAGCAGTGCGTGAAAGAGGGAGGCCCGAGCCAGCAGGCCCTCGAGGCTAGAGACACCCACAAGGAAGGGAGCCAGGAGGTAGTCCTCCGCGACACCGAACCAGGCAATCCCCACCGGGTTACCACGCAGCGGGAGTGCCTCGAAGCGCGCGATGGACACGGCCCTGTCGAGAGCCAGAACGGCGTCAGTCGGCAGATCAGCAAACGATGCGGCGTTTTGATGATGCAGCACTGCCAAGCCGTAGACAGCGCTGGCTGCTGCGGCATGAAGCAGCCACCGTCCTCTCGCTGGCATCAGTGGGGGACCCTTCACGAGTACAAACGATACCCTGCTCGGCACCTCCCCGGTGCCAGCCTGCCTATAATCAGGCTGTGCGAATACCTTTCACACTGCTTCTCCTGCCACGCAAGTACCCGTTGACCACAGCCATGTTGGTTGTGGGCTTTGCCTTCTCCCTGGTGGCTACCCGGCCCTATGACGATGCACTGTTCCACCACGCACGAGCTGGCTCGGACTGGAGCCACCACTACATCCGCGTCCAGATGGCGACTAGCCTCCAGACCACCCAAACGTCTGATCTCTCTACCTGGCTGGTGGAGGGTGACCACGACTTCCCTCCCCTGATCCACGTCGTCGGAACTCTGCTTGGTTATGTAGTCGGTCACAGCGAGGCCAACATTCAGCGCACGGGACTCCTGTGGGTGTTGATCCTAGGCCTGGCCGTCGGCTTGGTTGCGGCTCGGCTGTCTCGGTCCCGCCCACTGGGCATAGCCGCAGGAACGGCCGTTCTGCTGATGCCGTCAGCGCACGCCGCATCCATGACCTACTACTTCGACCTGCCCATGACTGCGCTGCTCTGGCTGTCCGCCGCTGTGCTGATGGCCACCCAGGACAAGTGGCCACTCCGTGCTGGTGTTCTGGCAGGAGCCATCTGTTTTCTGGCCGGCTTGGGCAAGTGGACAGCCCTACCCATGGCTCCGCCACTCCTGCTGGGGGTCCTTGCTTGCTTGCCGCCAGGCCAGCGCTGGACTTCCATAGCCGTGGGACGGAGAGTCCTGTCGGCGACAGCGCTGACGGGAACCCTCGTCGTTCTCCTGGTGCACTACTGGAAGCTATCCACTCGCTCGTGGGACCGCATGCTCCACATGACGTACGGAGGCGACCTCGCACAGTCCGCTGCCCCCGACGGAAACGACGGGGACGCCTCCGGAATACTGAGCCAGTTGGCGAGCAAGCTGCCGGATGTGGTCGACCTCTTGGCGCACATCAATCTCGACTCGTTGTTCTTCTATCCGGTCCGTCTGGTCTTCTGTGTGCTCTCCCCGATGATCGCCGTGCTGGTGATTGCGGGTGGTGTGCTCTGGTTGCGTCGAAGCACTCTGGGTTGGCCTCTGGTCGGCTGCCTCACGGCGGGACACCTGTTCCTGCTGTACTTCGTCATCCCTGATCTGGATGACCGTTTCCTGCTCACCTTGGCCCCAGCTCTGGTGCTGGCCGCAGTGTTTGGTTGGCAGACCTTGAGCGAACCTCTGCGGTCGGTCCTTGGGTGCTTGTTTGTCTGCATCTCCCTCTGGGTGGCCTGGGATTTCCACCACACTCCGCCCGAGCCTCCCCCTGACCCTGGACCGGGAGAACCTCACGCCCACACTCGCAGCGCCCTGGAGAAGGCCATCGATGCTGCTGATGTGCTGACCAACCTGAAGGGTCCGGGCCTGCAGTCAGGAGTGGACCGCCAGTGGGGCTGGTCTCGAGCCGACGACGTAGCCGACCGCTACTTTCCATTGCGCGACATCATCTGGGAGGGCCTAGTGCAATGTGAAGCTCAGGTCGTGTTAGTCGAGAACCTGCTCATGCCACTGGACGTGGGTGGACTGTGGTGGAGCTACCGAAACGCACTGGCGGCCCTGGAGGGGGAGCACACCTTCCAATCGATCCAGGGCTTCGAAGACACCATGTTCTCGACCTACTCCGGGGACACGATCCAGCTCGAAGCCGCGATCGAGAGTGATAGCGTGGTGGTCGTGGCTCGGAACGACCTGTCCCACCCCGACGCTCCCCTGAAGCGGCCGCCCCTCTTGGAGACGGGCTGGCGACGAAGAGCGCTGGCTGATCGGGGCGAGACAGAGGGTGCCAGTCACCTGGCGATCTGGGCTCCAGTCGGCTCGAAGCTTTGCAGCCAGTGGGCCGGCCAGCCGGGGGAACTGGGGCCCCCTCGTTGATTGCTCAGACCGCAATCCAGCGTCTTCGCGCTAGGCTGCCCAGGCCTGAAGTGGCCGTCCTCCTAGGAGCGGCAGCCACAGCAACCGCCTTCGTGGGCACCCGACTGACTCTGGGGAGCCCCCTGCTTTCCACAGGCGGGGACCAAGCCTTCGTACACCATCGAGCGCGACTGGAGGTCCTCTCTGCCTGGCACCGGTTCGCCCGTGAAGAGATCTCCCTCTCCAGCTTCCTGCAGCACGCGGACAGCGAGTTCCCACCCGCCCTCCACGGGCTGTCCCTGCTCCTGGGTTCGCTGGTGGGGCACAGCGCAGACGTGGTTCTCTGGACAGGACTGCTCTGGTTGTTTGTGTTGGCCGGGTCCACGGGCCTCGTCACCTCGCAGCTGCTGACATCTCGGGCTGCATCCCAGACCGCACCTGCTGCGAGAGTCTGTTCGCCTGCAGCTGCCGGTGCAGCCGCCACGACTGCGGTTCTGCTCCTGGGCTCCTACCAGGGCATGGCGGCGCGGTACTACTACGACTTACCCATGACCGCCCTACTGTGGGCCGGGGCTGCGATGCTCCTCAGCACTTGGGACCGGCGACCCTTAGCAGGTGGACTGCTCACGGGCGTCCTGGTGACCGCAGCCTGCCTAACCAAGTGGACGGCCATTCCCTTTGCCCTAGCCACTGGACTAGGCCTGTTACTGACCGTCTTTGGCTGCGCTCCTGCCCACCGGCGCCGCCGCGCCACAACGTTGGCCACTGCCCTTGCCGTGACCGCAGGGCTCGTTTGCATCTTCATGGCAACGGTACGCGAGGGCGGGAACCAGAGTTCCCTGGAGGTGATGGGGGGAACATTCGATGCCCAGTCTGGTGAACCACTCACTGGGGATGACATCCGCTCGGTGCTCCATGACCTGGCAGGCCCCCAAGAGACAGAAGCACCCACACCCTTGCCACGCTTGGTTCTTCGAGACCAGATGGATGCGCCAGACCGCATGGCAGCACTCCTGTGGGCTCAACTGGACCCGTCCGTTGCCCCCTCTCTGATTGTGGGTTCTGACGGCGACGAAGACCTCATAGTCCCAGGCCTCTGGACGCCTGGACCACTGCCAACCTCTGCACTCGCCGTCGCCGACGTGGACGGCGACGGCGACCTCGACCTAGCCATCAGCGCCGGCGGGCGTGGTTTCCGCCAACCCAACCGACTCCACCTGACAACGAAGGGACAGTTGGAACATCGTCCCAGTTGGTCATCCAACGAGACGGACTACTCCACAAGCCTGGACTGGGGAGACTTGGACGGAGACGGAGACCCCGACCTGGCCGTCGGCAATGGCAGCGGCCCTCTACCCAATCGGGTCTATCGCAACAACCGGGGACGGCTCGAGGCGACAGCACACTGGAGATCGGAAGAGGCCGACGACACACGGGCCATCGCCTGGGGTGACTGGGACGGCGATGGAGATCCCGATCTCGCTGTTGGAAATCGTCTGACTGCGAACCATATCTACGTCAACCAAGAGGGGCGCCTTTCGCTGGCCTGGAGCTCCAGTGAGGAGGACGAAACGACGTGCCTCGCCTGGGGTGACTGGGAAGGTGACGGTGATCTGGACCTGGCGGTTGGCAACAACGAGGGTGGGGTGACTCGTGTCTACCTCAACAGCGGCAACAGCTTTGAGTTGGGCTGGACCTCCATCGAAGCCGACTCGACCCTGGACATCGCTTGGGCCGACTGGGATGGCGATGGCGATCTCGATCTGGCCGTCGCCAACGAAGATGGTCCCGATCGGGTGTACGAGACCGATGGCAATGAGCTCCTCCTGGCATGGAGCAGCCCGGAGGTGCGACGATCCGTGGCGCTGGCCTGGTTGACCGGAGAGGACGGCACTACCCAACTAGCCATCGGCGATGCAGACAGTCGTCAAGTCCTCTTCTACGCGGCACCCGACCCCACAACAGGCCAAGAAGATCTCGGGGATGCCGAGAGGAGGCAAGAGCGAGCACTCGCTGGGGACAACACACGCCCACCTCCCCCGCCTGCGACCTCTCCAGCTACCCGCACGGTGGAAAGCGATCACGAGGTTCACCAGCGGTCCGTCCGACGACGACTGGCGTTTTACCCGCGCTGGCTGGTCAAGTCGGTGCTGTCACCTGCTCTAACCATGCCGCTTGTGTTGCTGATGCTGTGTTGGCTCGTCATGAGCCGGGTGGGCTTGGCGCTGGTCCTCACGACTGTCTTCGGGCAAGCGGCATTCCTACTGCTGTTCGTACCTCCACTGGACGAACGCTTCATCATGACGCTGGTCCCCGCTCTCTTCGTCGCGGGGGCAACTGGCTGGAGTGTCCTGCCATCTTCCGTGCGCCGCTGGAGCGGCATCATGCTGATGACGCTGATGCTGGTGGTGTGCTGGGACTTCCACATACGCGAATCCAACGCATTCACTACGAGCGAACCCTTTGTGCGGCTGTCGACCCTCGAAGATCTGGGGCTGGACAACGCCAGCTATGCGGACGGTGCCTGGCGACGAGGAGATGCCGAGAGGCGGGAGATCGCGGGACAAGGTGACTTGACGGGCCCCCAGTACCGTCGATTTCGGAGCACCCTCTGGGACATCGTCGATCGATGCGAAGCGAGGACTGTCGTCATCGGGGGAACAGGCTCCATGGTCGATAGCAAAGACTGGTGGCGTTATCGAGTAGCACTCCATGACGGAGAGGCGGGCTCCGACCCGACCGACCACCGGAGCGTGCGCGTCATTCAGGATGTGGACCTCGCATCGTCCCTACGCGACCCGGACGGCGCCGTCGACTTGGTGCTGTCACAGGTCGAAGCCGGAGCAAGTCCGAAGGCCCCTGAACGGTTGGAGGGCTTGTCCCTGGAACTCACAGAACAGGTTCGCATCGAGGGCGTGAGCACGACCATCGCCGTCTATCGTCCTTCCGAGATCGGCGCTTGCCCACCTCCAGACCCTCGCTGAGCCTCAGCCGTTGTCGGTAATGGTCACGCTCCCGCCGATGCCCGCAGTGCCGAGGGCGTCAACGATGGCCTGAATGAGGTCGGTGGGCAGGTTGGTATTGGCCGTCACCACGAAGTCGCCGCCAATGGACTGGATGGACGCCAGCTCCATCTGCTGCAAGCCACCATTGGCCGCCACCTCAAACCGACCGCCGATGGTGCCCAATACGGGCAGCGAAAGAGCGGACAGCGACGGGTTGTTCGACACCTGGAGGTCTTGAAGCACAGACTGCAGCGCCGACAAGTCGATGGCAGGCTGAGACGGATTCAACGACAGTCGAATGGCCCCGGCGGTGACCAGTGAGCCCAGATCGAGCTCGGGCAACGACGCGTTGCCCCCAATGTAGAGATCGTCCCCGACTTCTTCCAGCGCCCCCACATCCAGGTCCGCGAGCGCGAGACAAGAAGCAATCCAAGCCGAGCCTGCAACCGACTCCATCGACCGAAGGTCGAGACCCTCAAGGACATCATTGAAGCGCACCTCTAGGGAGCCGCCCACAGCGGAAAGAGCCACCAGACTGGCAGTCACCAGAGCGAAATTGCTGCGGAGGTCCAGGTCACCTCCCAGGAACACGAGCTGGGGCAAGGCCATCTCGACCAGGAGGCCATTGGAGTGCACAGAGAGGCCCCCTCCGATCGCGCTGAGTCCCGACACAAGCGTCAGATCGACGAGCCGATCGTTGGAGGACAGCTCGACACGTCCACCCACCGACGTCAGGCTCTCGAGTTCGCCTGCTTCGAGCATTGAGTTCCCGGTCACAATGAGATCTCCCGAGAGCTGCGCCAGCGCAGGAAGCTCGACGGAGTTCACAGAGGTCCCATCAATCCGCAGGTCCCCACCTACCTCGATCACACAGTCGAGCAGCGACACGTCTTGGACGAGTGGCCCGACAATGCTCAGGTCACCTGCCACCGTGTGAAAGTCGTCGCACAGTCCATCTACAGCCGCCTGTGTCGAGAGTGTGATCGGGCCCGCCAAGACAGACAGCTGCGGCTCCGCCCCACTGTCGTCGTCGTCGCCCGTGTCGTCGTCGCCGGTGTCGTCATCGCCCGTGTCGTCGTCGCCCGTGTCGTCGTCGCCCGTGTCGTCGTCGCCGGTGTCGTCATCGCCCGTGTCGTC
>MDTE01066321.1_pt1 | contig 11974 bp, 12 predicted proteins | sample 811231 | NCBI WGS metagenome assembly MDTE01 (sample SAMN05326651, study PRJNA326480) | marine metagenome | isolation source: seawater | place: Indian Ocean: Red Sea | collected 2010
AGCCGAAGAAGCACCAGCCGAAGAAGCACCAGCCGAAGAAGCACCAGCCGAAGAAGCACCAGCCGAAGAAGCACCAGCCGATGAGGAGTAAATTTATGTCTATTAAAAAATCAGATTATTATAAAGTCGAAGATGGAAAACTATCACGCTTAAGAGATAACTGTCCTAAATGCGGTCCCGGCACATTTTTAGCCATACATTCTGATAGAAAATCATGTGGAAATTGTGGTCATACGCAATCTATTGATTAATTTTTTCAGAAATCATCTCTGAACATATAGATTATTATTATAATTCCTAAAATTAACATTCCCTGTGAAATAATATTCAATATTTTGAATAATCTTTCTCTTTTTTTCGAATCGTTTATTTGTTCAGATAGCCAATTCATCAATTCTTTATTCTTTTCAATCCAAATATACTTTCACGTTCCAATTCTTCAAGTCTGAGTGAAATATATTTCGCTATTTCTTCTAATTCAGGTATAACTTTGAATTCTAACGCATTAACACGTCTCTTGGTGGATTCAATTTCATCAAGAAGTTTCTTCATTGTCGTTTCTCCTTCTGCCGCTTTAATTATCATTTCTGATAGTTTTTCAAACGCGTGTACGGATTCGTCAATTCTTACTGAAGTCCCTATGAGTCCGTATCCTCTATCTTCTAACGGCTTTATCATCGGGGTTACTTCAACACTAGGAACTACTACTCCCATTATATTTTTCGTTCCGAGGTTCACTTCAGGTGGTATATTCAAACAATTAGCTGCAGATTCTATTGCAGATTTACCATCCGCAGCTATTGCAATCGCCAATTTTTCCATTGCGATTTCATACAATTCAATTAATTGACTACGCAAATCTTTAACCTTTGGCAGTAATTCAAAGAATTCCATAATCAAACCGTCACGTTTCATCTTTAGAAGTTTATATCCGCTCTTTGACAACTTTATTTTGCGCTTAGTATCTATAAGCTCCATTCTCGTTGGTTTGACGTCTGCTGCACTCATCTATTTTTTCCTATATGCAGGATGATATTTCTCCAAAGTTTTACGGTCTATACGGGTTAAAGAAGATTCTGGTAATTTACTTAGCATATCCCATCCAATTTCTAACGTTTCTTCTATTTTTCTGTTTTCTTCCCAACCTTGCGTTACAAATCTACTTTCAAAATCATCTGCAAATTCCAACATTTTTTGATCTCTTTCAGATAATGCTTCTTTACCCACTATTGCAACCAACCCTCTCAAATCATTACCCTCTGCATAGCCTGCATATAATTGATCACTGAGTTGTTTATGGTCTTCTCTTGTTTGCCCTTCCCCTATTCCTGCATTCATCAATCTAGATAATGATGGCAGAACAATTATCGGAGGATATATTCCTTTACGATGCAATTCACGTGATATCACGATTTGACCTTCTGTAATATATCCACTAAGGTCTGGTATCGGGTGAGTTATGTCGTCTCCAGGCATAGTCAAGATAGGGAATTGAGTAACAGATCCTTTCTTTCCTTTAATCAAACCAGCTCTTTCATAAAGCATTGCTAAATCTGTATACATATAACCAGGATACCCTCTACGTCCAGGAACTTCTTCTCTTGCTGCACCTATTTGTCTCAGTGCTTCACAATAATTTGTCATATCTGTCAAGATTACTAGCACGTCATATCCATGTTCAAATGCAAGATATTCTGCAGTGGTTAATGCAAGTCTAGGGGTGATTAATCTTTCAACAGCAGGGTCGCTTGCTAAATTTGTAAACACAACCGCACGACTCAGAGCTCCAGTTCTTTCAAAATCCTCCATAAAATATTGGGCTTCTTCGTTGGTTATTCCCATTGCTGCAAAAACTACTGCGAATTCACGATCACCACTAACAGTTCTTGCCTGTCTAGCTATTTGTAAAGCTATATCGTTGTGCGGAAGTCCGGAACCCGAAAATATGGGCAATTTCTGACCCATAACTAATGTATTCAATCCATCAATAGTCGATATTCCAGTTTGAATAAATTCCTGTGGCGAATCTCTAGAATATGGATTAATTGCAGCACCAATTATTTCTCGCCTCTCATCAGGTATTATCGGAGCTCCACCATCTATAGGTTCTCCTGCACCACTTAACAGTCTGCCAAGCATATTTTTCGAAACTGATAATTTAAATGTTTCTCCTAGGAATTTAACTCCAGATTCCATATCAATTCCCGCAGTCCCTTCAAATATCTGAACAACAACTACGTCCTTGGAAGTATCAAGTACTTGTCCTCGTTTAGTAGTCCCATCAGGCATTGCGATTTGAACTAATTCTCCATAACTCACTGGTTCAGTTTTCTTTACAAAAACTAAAGGCCCTGAAATTTCACTAATAGTTTTATATTCTTTTTGCATTATTTACCTCCTCTTATCTTTTCAAATTCTTCATCTAGTTCTTTACTATACTTTTTCATTAGTTTATCTAAATCTTTTTCGAATTTTGCCCTTCCTATATTTTCTATAACGTCTAATCCAACTATATCATTAAATTCAATTCCTTCAGCCAGTGCCTTTTCAGCTAATTCCTTATAGTGTAGTATAGTTTCCATCATCAAAGCTTGATTTCCTATCTCACAATACGTATCTACATCATGGAAAGCATTTTGCTGTAAGAAATATTCTCTAAGCATCCTAGCTACTTCTAGGGTTAGTTGTTGATCTTCAGGTAAAGCATCGGAACCAACTAGTTGTACAATTTCCTGAAGTTTGGCTTCTTCCGAAAGTACATTCATAGCCACAGCTTTACTTTCATTCCAATTCTTGTCTGCATTCTCTCTGTACCATTCTTCTAAACTCTTATTGTATAACGAATAGCTAGTTAACCAATTGATGGCAGGAAAATGCCTTCTTTGAGCAAGTTTAGAATCTAGTGCCCAGAAAACTTTTACAATTCTTAGCGTATTTTGTGTTACGGGCTCTGAAAAATCTCCACCAGGAGGTGATACAGCTCCAATTACAGTCACAGAACCATAATCTCCATTTTCAGTTTCGACTCTTCCTGATCTTTCGTAAAACTCCGATAATCTAGCTGCAAGATATGCAGGATATCCTTCTTCACCAGGCATTTCCTCCAATCTTGAAGATATCTCACGCATAGCTTCAGCCCATCTCGAAGTAGAATCTGCCATTAATGCTACATCATATCCTTGATCTCGGTAATATTCGGCTATAGTTATTCCAGTGTACACAGACGCCTCTCTCGCAGCTACAGGCATATTCGAAGTATTTGCAATAAGTACAGTTCTATCCATTAACGCTCCGCCTGTTTTAGGATCTTTAAGGTGCGGAAATTCAGTAAGAACTTCCGTCATTTCATTTCCACGTTCTCCACATCCAACATAAACAACAATTTGCGCGTCGGACCATTTTGCTAGTGTCTGTTGTGTAACTGTTTTACCTGTTCCAAATCCACCAGGTATCGCTGCAGTGCCTCCCTTAGCTATCGGAAAAAGAGCATCAAGTGTCCGAGTCCCCGTCACTAAAGGTATATCAGGTCTCATTTTTTTAGCATATTTTCTAGGCATTCTAACAGGCCATTTTTGCATTAATTTTAGTTCCGTTCCATCATCTAATTTTCCTATGATTTCATCTACGTTAAATTCACCTTCTTTAATTTCTACAATTTTACCTTTCGACCCATACGGTGCCATTATTTTGTGCTCTATCGTTGGAGTTTCTTGCACTGTACCAATTGTTTGACCACTCTCTATTGAATCACCCTTTTTTGAACTAGGTTTAAATTTCCATTTAGTTTCATGATCCAATCCAGGAGCAGTAACACCTCTCTCTATGTAATCTCCCATTTTATCCTGCAGTACAGGCAACGGTCTTTGAATTCCATCATATATGGAAGTCAATAATCCAGGTCCCAATTCAACAGACAACGGGGCGCCAGTATTTTCAACAGGTTCTCCAGGCTTGACTCCAGAAGTGTCTTCATAAACTTGAATTACAGTTTTATCTCCTTCAAGTCCAATCACCTCACCCATGAGTCTTTCGTGGCCTACAAATACCACATCATACATTCTAGGCTTAATGCCCGTCGCGTTTACTACCGGTCCAGATACTCTGTATATTTCTCCTTTTATTTCCATAGGTCAACTCCTATAGCTGTTTTAATTCGGTCTCTAAGACCTTTATCAACTTCAGAACCTATTGCTATTACAGTAGGTTTTACACTATTACTCAACTTAGTTCTAGTGTTATCATCAACTTTTTTCCATTCACTATCATGTATTACTAGAATTCCAATATTATCATCACTCATTGCTTCCGTAATTGCATCATCTACATTATTCTCTTCATCAACATTAAACCATTTCTCAATCCCCACAGCTCTAAATCCAACTGTAAACATATCATCTCCAATTACACCTATTTCCATTAAGTCACCACCAATTCTTCAATGATTTCTTTTGTCAATCCCAAGTCCTTCCCCCTAACAATAGCACGTAAGTTTTTGACCTCACGTTGTTTTCTTAGCAAATAATCTAATATTGGTAATATTGATACGGGATATAGGTATGAAAATCTCTTAGATTCTTTAGCTATATATTCTTCTAAAGCACTAACGGCTCCATTCAGATTCGGTTCTTCGATATCGCCTAATCCATTTTCCAAATATTCATGATAAGGGGTGCCTTCTATGCCATTCATTATTTCACCTACATTTTGTGCAGCAACTAATGCATCGACATCTATGTCGCCACCATCAATAAACAATTCAGGATGCCCTTCAACCCCTCTATGTCTAAGTCTCATAGCTGTTTTTATATTTGCTACATCTATCTCAATTTTTACAAATTTCTTATATGCATCATCTGCCGCATTAGAGGTCTTTATTCTTTTCATAAGGCCGTCGTAATATGCTACATCCAAAGCATCTTCTAGAGGCTGCATACTGTCTGTTTTACGTTTTTCTAAAGCTTCTCTTAATACACTTTGATAAGAGTCTCCTTCTAGTTGTTCAATAGCTTCTTGTAAGTTTTTTCCTTCAGCTACTCTAGCGTATTGTTCTTTGTCCTTTTCCGTAAGGGGTGATACTATTTTCGAAATTTCATCTGCTGCCATTCCTTGATATATTCCTCTAAGGAGTGTTTTCAAATTCTCTATTCTAAATTTATCTGCGTACGCCTCTACATTTTTCTTTAATTCACCATTGCAAAATCCAATAAGATCTCCCCAACTCATTGAAAGGTTTTCCATTAATGCAGTTTCTATCAAATCCGCACCTCTCAATGTTGAACCATGTCTATCGATATCTTTACGATATTCCAAATCTTGGATGTATCTAGCAATTTCCGCCAATTCCATATTCATCAACTGCCCATAGGCTTCTTCTGGCAACAACTTCGCACGTCGTGCCTTTGCGCGTGTTGATGCATATGCTTGATTACTCATTTTCGAAAAGTACTCCGTTCACTTCAGATAGATTATCTTGCCACATATCTCCAACTAATGTTTCAAATCTATAGTCTACTCTAAAATCATCTCCTTCAACTATAAACCCAGGCCCATCAAACGTCTGTTTAGTATCTATTAGCCAACATTCTGATTCACTTGTTAATTCATTCATCATTTTAGAATCAGTTTCACGGCATCGCAATACTCCTTCTTGAGGTGCCTTCATCAAGAGTTTAACATAGATTTTTCTTATCGTATCTTCATCTATATTATTGAGTTTTTCTAATACTGTTTGATGTGTTTCTTCCAATATTTGTCTTTGAATGTCTAGTCTTCTTCTTCTAACTTCTAATTCAGCAGCCGGTATCTGTTGTCTTTCCATCTGCTCCACTACCTTAGAAGAAGCTTCTTTGCCTTCTTTTTCTATTCCTTTAACAATCTCTTTAGTTTCCGAAAGCTTTTCTTCTATCTCTGCTTTTGTGGCGTTTTGTATTGATTCAGACTTCTCATTTCCGGTCTTTTCAACATTGCTTAGGATTGCTTCTAAACTCATATTTAAGATATTTCAACTTATTTTTGAGATTAGGTTAAACCCATTATCTGATTGGCTATAACGAAACCTAGAATAACAATAGTTTCAGGTATAGCTACAAAAATCAGACCATTCACTAGGTTTTTCTGATCTTCAGCTACAGCCCCAACTGCTGCTGCACCTATGTGTGATTGGGCTAATCCAGTTCCTATTCCAGCAAGTCCAATTGCTATACCGGCCCCGACTGCTATATATCCTCTAGATGTCCACCATGCAGAGTTTTCTTCTGCTGTGGCACCCTCAACCGGACCATTGTCCGATGCTGCTGCGCTAGCTTGTGGCAATGCAAAAATCATCATTATGACTATGCCTGCCAAAACGTACAAGTTTTGTTTGTTTTTCATGTTGTTGCCTCCATTTTTTTTGTATATATTCGGGCGTGCCCGAAAGGAGAGTAATCTGTTCCTCCTCCTTGGAAGAACTTCGGAAAGCATTCTACATATTGTAGACGCAATGAGTTTATCCCTGATCCAATAAGACCAATCACCACAATCACTATGTGGCCAAGTAGTAAAACCAATATCGCAAAAATAATATTGACACCCTCCATTCCAATATCCTGAAGAGCTATTCTGTTTACTGCAGTAGCCAGCCCAAAATCAGCTAGACCTAATGCTGCAATACGTACGTATGAAATTACATGAACAAATACAGATGGCAATTCGACTAAAGCTATTGCACCTTCACCATATACTGCTAAAGCAGTACCCATCAGGAATAGCATCAATGCAGGCATTTCTAATGAAGCAGTTCCTGGTATCAATTCCTGACCGAAAAGTAGTATCGGTATGTAAACTAAGCCACCCCACATTATCATAAGCCATGATAATTTTTCTTCTGCTGCATGCTTGAATCCATGAAGATTCATAACATTATAGAATCCTATTAGAAGCCCCAATGTAACATATCCCATTCCTATTCCAAATGATATCTGTAGCATAGTGGCAACATCCTCTGATAAGTGTTTATCCAGTGTCATCCAACCAGGTAAGTATTCTGCCAACCCTATCGGTTTTCCAAAAGCTTCAGTAAAAACAAAAGTACCAAATACAATAGTCCAGAGGCCTGCAGTTCTTATAATTCTACCAAATGCAGCAGTATCTGATACGTGTCCAAATTTCTTAACAATCATATGCCCCATTAAGAAATACACTATTCCATACCCCATATCTCCTATCATCATTCCAAAAAATAAAGGATAGGCTAGGAAGAGAAGGGCAGTTGGATCAAATTCTCGATGGTTCGGTATTCCATATAATTTAGTAAATAATTCAAACGGTTTTACGACTTCTTTATTTTCTAGTTTAACGGGCGGTTCACCTTCTCCATTACTCTCTTCAATGTGTATTTCCACATTCTCTACAGCTCTTTTTAATTTTTCAAATTCACTTTCAGGTATCCATCCATCTAGGGTGAATGTATTTTCACTCAGGGCTATTTTCAATGGCAAATTAGCCTTTTCAACTTTTGTAGATAAGTGCTCTTCAATTACAATCAACCAATGGCCTTCGCGCAGAGCCAATGCATCCATCTCATATTTCAACGCTTCCATTTCCGTTTCTTGTTTATCAACAGTTTCTTTGATTAGCTCATACTCTTTTTCTGGGTCACCTTCACCTTTCGGAGGTGCTACGGATTTAAATCCCAACTTCATTAATCGTTTCTCTAATTCTTCACTCTTATTTTTCGGTGAAAAAATAGCGGTCATTTCATCAGTCCTAATTTCTTCTACACCTTCTATATCAATTTCACCACTAAGTTTTCCTGTGAAGACATCTAAATTCTCATAGCCTGTCATTAATTCTAAATTTAATCCAAGTCCAGAAAAAGCCGAAAGCATTTCCATACGAGTCTTATTCTCTTCTACTTCTTGACTCATCTCTCTAATTTTATCTCTAAGTTCAACTGCTTTATTTTCAACATCATTCAGTCTTTCATCTATTCCTTTACTCAATTCCTCTGATGTTCGTAACATCGAAGGGGCCATCGGTTCTACGTTGAGCATCTTTATCAGAGATCTAACTCTAACTAATGCTTCCGATGTTTTCTCGCCATAAGATAATGTTTCTCCAGTTTCAAAACCATCATAATTATTTTCATATTCAACAAGATGTACTAATCTCTCTTCGGCTAAATTGTTTGACACCCTCTCTAAATCTTTCTTTAGACCACTTAAGGTCACTCTCGTCATGTTGGTGGGTTTGAACATTTTTCTAAACAGACTCCATAAATTTTGAAATAAATTTATCTGCAGCTTTCTTTATTCTTTCACTTGCTTTTTTTCCCATAACTTCATTCTCACTATTGCCATCGTCTAGAATTTTATCTTTTTTCTTATCTATTTTATTTTGAGCTTTAGAAATATCATCCTTATTCTTCACTTCAACAGTTTCCTTTGATTTTTTAATCAATTCTTCTCTTTCAATGCGAGCTTTGTTCAAAGATTTCTCTCTATCACTTTCTGCTTTTTTTATGCTATTTGCAGCATCTTCTTCAGCTTTCTTAATTTTATCTAGTAATTCGGCCTGAGTCATAGTAAACAATAGGTGATTCTATATCGCAAAGCGGTATAAAAATTTAAGCCGTAAAAGAAGGCTTTTCATGCGAAGTCAGTATAAACCCCTCAGCTAGTCTTACAGTCTTACGGGCCCATAGCTTAGCCTGGTGGAGCACCCGACTGATAATCGGGAGGCCGTCGGTTCAAATCCGACTGGGCCCACCATTGTTCTTCTTAAAAATTCATTTGTTTTCTTTCTTTACTACTTTACGCTTTTTTGTACGCGGTTTCTTTATTTTTTCTTCTTTTTCTTCTTTCGGTTTTTCAATTCCACCAATTTGATAATACATATAAATTCCCGAAGCCATAGATATTGAGGTCAGGGCTAGCAACGTTCCAGGTATGATTACATCTGCTAGCTGAAGTGATGATGATGTACTCCGACTTCCTTCTGCATTACTTACTATTTGTTCTTTAGTATATCCTCCATTTAACGACATTATTCTTAGACCAATATCTTCTTCATCTTTATTGAAGTACGTAAGGGCCATTTCAGTAGTCCACCTACTCGCCATACTATCTCCTATCTGTTCTATATTATGTCCAACATTTACGTAAAGAGATTCGAGTAAACTTTCAGGCAACGTATCTCCATTTGGAGAATTCATTCCTTCCCATGGAAGGTGCAAGTAAATTGTTATTTCATAGTGCTGAAAAATAGTATTTCCAGTAATCGGATCAACATATCTATCTTCTTTGTAATCCATAGTCATCTCTAAATTGTAATACTGAATTTGCGGCATATCCTCTTCAACTAGTTCTGGAATAACTGCTTCTTCCATTTCAGGGGCGATACCAGATTCGTATATCGGGACTGGGAAACAAGTTTCCCATTCATCATCTTCTGTACAACTAACATCTTTTACAATTAGACTTCCATCTTGACTCATTGGTATTGCATGAAATACCATTTCATTATCATCGAAGCATGCTAACCAACTAGAACATAATGGAAATGCCCAATCATTACTGATTATTTTACCCCATGCTGCTTGATCAGGTTCCGTGGTATATCCTACTCCCGACGCTCTCTCATATTTTATACAATTATACCAAGATTTTGCAGGTTCACCAGGAGTCCCATTTATGCACGTATCTTCTAAAGCAGGATTCATGCTTTCTACTGATTTTGAATCATAATCTATGCCTAAAAATAGAGGCTGCGGATTAATTCCGTACAAAACTAAACCAGCCTCTACATAGTGGAGATACAATGGGTGGTATTCTCCAAGCGGCCTTTCTCCCCGTTCAAATGTCGGTAATATTATTTTTTCTCCAGTCGTTTCAAACTTGGTATTTTCCCAATCAGCATTTAACAATAATAATTCTTCTTCAAAGAATAATTGAATTATCTGATTAAAATCACGACCATATGTTGTATCGTCAAAAGAACCTTCTCCATCATCTAATACTGGTACTATAACGCTCGGATCATCAATACTTCTCATTATGGATAGATTTCCGAAAGTGTCTCCATAATCCATAGGTAGTGCCCATCTTACAAACTGCCCATATTCTCTTCCCAATGGTGCATCCCATTCGTAATCAATTTTCGGCATCAATAAAGGTGCATACCCATTATCTGCCATTAATCCATAATAAACATTGTTTGCATCTACTGCAAAATGATAAAGAGTCAAATCACCCCGTTCTTCTTCAAAAGTATCATTGTCTTCATCTAAATCTGGGACCAATAATGCGTTTTCCACTGTCAAATTTCCTTGATATATATAGTTATTCAAATAATCACTAGCCAGTGGGTTTGGAAATTGGTAATCAATCATTTGAACGCCTTCACTGAATGAAGCACCTCCTTGCTCTTCATATCCTATTATCTGACCTGTAATTCCATTCTTTATCGGTTCTTGATTTGTATGATTTACTATATCTAACCACACAGTCCCACTTACATAGTTAATATCAGTTAGATTCCCGTCTTCATCAACTGCTAACTCTATTCCATCAGTCATACTGTTTTTTATTTCTTCTATCGCTTCTTGAATTTCTTCAATTTGATCTACTGATATATTTTCAAAATTCATTATCTCTGCCATTTCAGACATCCCATCTTCATTTATTATGAGCATTTGAGAAGTTATATTCAAGTAAGTATTCGCTTCGAGAACATCTGGATTTCCATCTTCACCTTCATCCACAAATACGCCTTCAAGTCGCTGAGCAGCTTCAACAAAGAAATTCTCCATTTCCTGACTATCTGTATTCAGTTGTGCCAACACCCCTACCCATTCCGTTTCAGAAAACATTTCCTCATCTAAAATAAACACATTTTTTAATTCTTGATCAGGTACAAAAATTAAAGATATATTGTAATCTCTGTCAATAATACTTCCTGTTTCAGCCACCCAAACTTCTTCGTAATACTCTAAATAACAATAAGACCCACCTGTGTAATTCACCGCTGCCATTGTATAACTGGGAGTTCCAGTATTATTTTCTCCAAGAGCTACTTCTGCAAATTGATCAAACAATGTGGCCAAACCTTCACAGTTTGGACTCATATATGGTATTTTCACATCCCTTTCGTCTGCTATGTAATGATACGTTTCCATCCCTGATTTTATTTCTTTATTTTGAAATTCATATCTAGCTTTGAAATTGTTTGCAGGCTCTCCTTGGAATGGTATATCAAATTTAAATTCACTTTCTGCTGGTGGATTTTCTGGAGACCAAGTACTTGCTTCAGAGCTCCCTCCACTTTCCTCTTCACTTCTGGAGGTGTATTCAGATCTGTCTAACCAAGCACTACTATTCACCAATTCTACAATCACTTCTTCTCTTGAAGGGTCTGTATATGCTTCCACTTTAGTAGTGTAATACACTTCATCGTCCGTACTCTGCTTAGGGTCTCCATTAATAGAAATCACAATTGTAGGTCCATCTCCATCTTCTGTACTTGGATCAGGATATGCATCAATGGCTGTGTTTTTGTCTAAAGTTCCACTAACAGATAATAAACGTTCAGCATTCAGCAATGTCATATCTCCTTCAAAAACAAGTTCGCTTTCAAAATCTGTAGGTATTTTCTTCATGCTAGGCGCTAGGACGCCCATCCAAAGTGCAGATATCAATAGTAAAACTACCCCTATTGACATCAATATTTGTGCTTTATTTCTATTATCCATCATTTATCACCCATTCTCTTATTCCACCTTTAAAAGAACATCTTATACATGTTATTCCATTATTTTCAACATTACATTCTGCACATTCTTCTCCAAGTAAAATTAAATTAGTACAATTGTAGCAAGAGATACTATGTACTTCACATATACTACAGAATACAGATCTCTCTATTTCACCACATTCTGGACATTTATATCTTCTTTCTTCTGCTACATTGTTGCATTTTACACATTGATTCTTTTTAT
>MDTE01112986.1_pt1 | contig 11974 bp, 9 predicted proteins | sample 811231 | NCBI WGS metagenome assembly MDTE01 (sample SAMN05326651, study PRJNA326480) | marine metagenome | isolation source: seawater | place: Indian Ocean: Red Sea | collected 2010
ATAACAGAATTTAACTTAAATTAAATTAATTTTTTACTTATTTTATTTAAGTATAGTATCTTATCATAAAATAAATCGTATATTTCGTGGTTAATTTTTAATTATTAAAATAATAAATATGAGTGCAAAAGGTTCAGAATTAAAAAGAGTTAGGCAATCACGAAAAGCAAATTTGATTAATAAATCTTATAAATCAAAAATTAGTACTGCTGTTAAAAATGTACTAAAAGAAAATAAAAAAGATTTAGTTGAAAAAAAATTAAATGAAGCTGTGAAATTGATTGATAAAGTTGCTTCAAAAGGTATTATTCATAAAAATAAAGCAGCAAATAAAAAATCTAACTTATATAAACATTTAAATAGTTTATAAATCTACGTTAAAATCAGGCTTTCTATAATTAGGAGAATCTTTCGTGATATTAATATCATGAGGATGACTTTCTATTATTCCAGAAGAAGTTATTTGTACAAATTGTGCTTTATCTTTTATCTCAGATATATTTTTTGATCCACAATATCCAAAACAAGATTTAATGCCCCCTACTAATTGATCGATTGTATCATTTAATTTACCTTTGTAAGGAACTAAACCTTCAATACCTTCAGGAACTAATTTTTTACTAGACTTTAAATCTTGAAAATATCTATCGTGACTTCCTTCTTTCATTGCTGCAACAGAGCCCATACCTCGATAAGATTTATAACTTCTTCCATCGCGTAGCACAACCTCACCAGGGGTTTCTTCTAATCCTGCAAAAATACTTCCAAGCATTACACTACTAGCACCAGCAGCAAGAGATTTTGCAATATCACCTGAATACCTCATACCACCATCAGATATAATTTTTTTACCAAGTTTATTAGCCTGCTCAAAACAATCAATTACAGCTGATAGTTGAGGGACACCAACACCTGCAACAATTCTTGTTGTACAACTAGACCCTGCTCCTATACCAACTTTAACTATATCAGCACCACAATCTATAAGAGCTTTTGTACCTTGTCCTGTTGCAACATTCCCAACAATCAAATCAATATTTGAATGTACTTTTTTTATCTGCTCAACTGTTTTTAAAACACTTTTTGAATGTCCGTGAGCAGTATCAACTACTATGCAATCAACTTGTTTTTCAACTAAAGCAGCAACACGATCAAGAGTGTTTTTTTCTATACCAACAGCAGCACCTACTAATAGTCGACCGTGAATATCAACTGCAGCATCTGGATGGTCTTCTTTTTTTAATATATCTTTTACAGTAATAAGACCTTTTAATAATCCATTTTTATCTGTAACTAAAAGCTTTTCTATTCTGTGCTTTTGTAAAACTGACTTTGCTTGCTCAAGAGTTGTACTCTCAGGAACGGTTACTAAATTTGAAGATGTCATTCTATCTTTTACTTCTAAATCAAAGTTATTTTCAAACCTTATATCTCTATTTGTTAAAATACCTACAAGCTTTTTATTTTTAATTACAGGAAGTCCAGAGACTTTATAATTAGCCATAATTTCAAGAGCTTTTCTTATTTTAAATTCCGGTTCAATAGTTATAGGGTCAAGAATCATACCACTTTCAGATCTTTTTACTTTATCTACTTCAAAAGCTTGTTGTTCAATAGAAAAATTTTTATGTATTATACCTAATCCACCTCTTCTGGCAAGTGAAATTGCCAATTTACTTTCTGTAACTGTATCCATAGCTGCACTAAGAAAAGGAATATTTAACTTTAATTTAGTTGATAAGTTAATAGATAGATCAACCTCTTTAGGCAAAACTGATGACAAGTTTGGCTTTAATAACACATCATCAAATGTAAGAGCTGTTTGTAGTTTTTTATTCATATTAAACAATTTTTAGAATTTTAATCATAAATATTTCCAAAACTTAATTCAACTTGACTTAATATTTCAGTAGATTTTACAAGTTTTTTAATTTTATTATGATCATCATATAAAGGCCTATCAATATCTAAAAAATCAATATACTTTCTTATAATTTTATGAGCTTCAATAACACCTTCACCAAACTTATGTTTTCTAAAATCTAAAGCTTGAGCTGCAGCAAAAAATTCAATTCCTAAAATTCCATAAGCATTATCAAGTATTTGAAAATTTTTCAAAGCAGTATTCATCCCCATAGACACAAAATCTTCTTGATCTGCAGCTGCCGGGATAGATTGAATACTAGCAGGTGCTGATAATATTCTTTGTTCAACAATTTGTGTATCTGCAGTGTACTGGCTTAACATTAATCCAGAAAACATTCCAGCTCCTTTAGTTAAAAATGCAGGTAATCCATTACTTAAGGCAGGATTATTTAACCTATTCATTCTTCTTTCAGACAGAACAGAAACCATAGTTACAGCTGCTCCAAGCATATCAAGAGGTAGAGAAACTGGAGTTCCTTGAAAATTTGCGCCAGATAATTGTATTTTTTGATCAACAAAAAATATTGGATTATCACCCACACCATTAAGCTCAATTTCTACTTGTTTTTGGCAATAGTCAGCATAATCAATAGCAGTACCTATTACCTGAGGAGTAGATCTTAAAGTATAGGCATCTTGGACCTTAGTATTTAAAGTTCCATTTAATAAATCACCATTATTCAAAATTTTTCTTAATGCATTTGAAGATTTAACTGCTCCTTTAAATCCTCTTACTTCATGAATAAATTTATTTAATGGACCAAGATTAGCAATCAATGCATCCATTGACATAGCAGCAGCAATATTTGCTTGTTTAAACCACTTTTTTGTATCAAAAATAAATAATGCACTCATACCAGTCAAGAAATTTGATCCATTTATTACAGACAAACCATCTCTTGCTTCTAAACCAGGTATTTTAATACCAGCTTTTTCCATAGCTTCTTTTGCATTTAATAATTTATTATTAAAATAAGCTTTTCCTTCGCCTAATAGAACAAGTGCAATTTGTGACATAGGTGCTAAATCACCGCATGCTCCAACTGAACCTTTAGCGCAAACGTATGGAGTAACTCCTTTATTAAGCATTTCAACTAAAGTTTCTGTAATTATTAATCTGCATCCAGACATACCTTTTGCGTGAACGTTAATTCTGCTTAACATTGCAGCTCGTACATGTTCAATTGGTGCTGGTTCGCCAATACCTGCAGCATGATTATATACTAAATACTTTTGAAAATCTTTGATTTGATCTGGGTTTAATATGGTTTCAGAAAATTCACCTATTCCAGTATTGATACCATACATTATTTCGCCATCAGCAATTTTCTTATCAACTAATGATCTACATTTTTTAATTTTTTCAACAGAATCTTTTGAAAGCTTTATTTTACAATTATTTCTACTTACTGATACTAAAAAATCAACTGTTAAATTTTTTCCATTTATTTCTTTAGTCATATCTATTTTTTTACTAATTAATTTTATAAGTTATCACAATATCCAATCATTATCCTAAAAATTTATCAATTTCATTTACCACATACTCTGAACTATTGAACCTAGTATAATCAGCTGGTAATGAATCTAATATTATTTGGCCATAAGATTTATTAAGTATCCTAGTATCAGCAATAATACAAACACCTATATCATTTTGATGTCTAATTAATCTTCCAAATCCTTGTTTTAATTTTAAAATTGCTTCAGATAGCTGATAGTTTATAAAAGGATCCATATTTTTTTCTCTGAATTGTTCAATTTTTGCTTCAACAATTGGATTGTAAGGGTTTGAGAAAGGTACTTTAAGAATAACTAAAATCTCTAGCTTATCATTTGGTAAATCTATCCCCTCCCAAAATGAAGCAGTACCAAATAAAATTGAGTTTTTATTTGATAAATAATTTTTTAATAATATTTCTTTAGATGTAGTTTTATCTTGAAAATAGATATTCTCAAAATTTGATAACATATTTTTAAAATTTAAAATCTGTTTGTAGGAAGTACATAAAACCAACGTTCTTTTTGATACTTTTCTTCTAATATCTAGTATCATATTTTTTAACTCTAAATTATAACCATCACTATCAACATTTTCATTCGAACTATTAATAAATAATTTTATTTGATCTTTCAAAAAAAATGGTGATAAAAATCTTTTTGTTTTAAAAGATTTTTCAGAAAAAAGACTATTTATTCCAATTTCATTTAAAATGAAATCAAAAGAATCATCTACAGTTAAAGTAGCTGAGGTTAAAATTATTGAACTAAACTTTTTATAAAAAAATCCAAAAACTTCTTCAATTTGTAATGGAACAGAATTAAAAGAAAACAATGAAATTTTATTATTATTTATGTAAGCTGATATCCATTTAATTTGATTTTTTGAGCTCATAAAAATATTGTTTAATGAATTATCAAGTTCTTCAAACCTACTTTTTATGATAGACATATCAAGCTTTTGAATTCTTGATAAAGTGATAGAATCATTTTTTTCAATTAAATTATAAAATAGTTCTAAATGATTTTTAAAAACTAAGAATTTTTCTAAAAAACAACTAAAGTCTACCTTATTTTCTTCACTTAGCTTAAATCTAATATCATGTTTACCATTAAATTTAAGCTTAGAAACTAAAAGATCATCAGCAAAATCATTTGTTATTTCTCTGTAACTTTCAATAAAATTTTGAAATTCTACTTCAATTTTTGTCTTAAAATTTCCAAGATTACTATAGCTTTCACTTTCATAATTCTGAGATAATACTTTATCAATTAGGGTTATAGTTGAATTGTAAAGCCCATTCATATATTTTGAACTTATAAACTCTTTTAAATGCATTCTGCAATTTTCAGTAATTTTATGACCTTCATCAATAACACATAAATTAAAATCTTCAAAAAGTGATTCTTCTTTATTGTAAATTGTTGCTAGAAGCGAGTGATTTATAACTAACAAATTTGATTTTTGAACTTCTTCTTTTAATTTATTATAAAAACATTTAGTGTTATCACTTTTATGAAAGCTACAAAATTGATAATCATAATTAATTAAATCCCACAAATGAAATAATCTATCAATTTGAAAACTATTACATTCGCTAATATCACCTGTTTTTGTATTTTTAATCCATATCATTAATGATAATAATTCATAAATATCACTATCATTTAAAGCGTCTAAGTTTTCAATTATTCTTTTAAATCTTTTTACACAAATATAGTTTTTCATACCTTTAACTAAACTTGCTTTTATTGAAACATCTAATGCTTTTGATAATGATGGGATATCTTTATGAAAAAGTTGTTCTTGCAAGTTATGAGTACTTGTTGATAATAATATTTTATTATCATAAGAATTAAGCATTGCTGGCACTAAATAACCATAACTTTTACCTAATCCTGTTTCAGCCTCAGCGACAAATATTGAATTATTATCAAATGATTTCATGACATTTTTTGAAAATTCATATTGAGATGCTCTAAATTCATAATTAGTAATTTTAGAATCTAAAATTCCATTTTCAATGTATATTTCTTCAAAATTTAATTTTTTATTCGATTTAGATTTGTATTCAAATGAATTACTTTTATAGTTATTATTAATACTGATATTTTTATGATTATTTTCATTAATATCTATTTTATAATTAATTAAATGAAAAAAAAGATTTTTATTTATATACATAGTATCTTTGTAACACTTGTAAATATCATTAATAGTATTTAAATCGTACATAAAAACTCTATCTAACAATTTTAGAAATAAATCACCTGAACTTTTAGCATCATCTTCTGCCCTATGAGAGTTTCCTGTTGCAATATTAAAATCATTGCATAATGACTCTAATTTGAATGAATTTGATGAATAATAAAAAATTTTTGATAATAAGTAGGTGTCACATATATAATTATGATCAAAAATATTATAAGTATTATTAAAGGAATTATGTAAAAATTTTAAATCAAAATCTATATTATGTCCAACTAAGGGAAGATTGTCGATAAATGATACAAAATCTGAAGCTATATCTAAAAAAACTTTTTCATTCAAAACATCAGAATTTTTAATTCCTGTCAAGTTAGTTATAAAAGGTGAAATTAACTTATTTGGTTTAACTAATTTTGTAAAAGAATCAACAACTTTACCAAATTCATACTTAACAGCTGAAACCTCTATTATTTCATCAGTTTTAAAATCTAATCCAGTAGTTTCTACATCAATTGCAACAAAACAATCTAAATAAATAGAATTTAAATCCATATCCATACTATTTATATTAGCTTAAATATAATTTTACTCACTATCAACTAAAAAAGTAGGGTAATGCAGTTCAAAACGATGCCAGTGATAATATTTACTAATGTAAAAAAGAATGAAATGGAATATAAATAAATAAGGGAAGATAGTCATTAAAAAAATATTAAAAAGAGCTAGAGGATAAATCAATGAACGAACCATGTCTTTTTTATAAAATCGAAAAAAAGAATAAAAGTTAAAACCTATAGAAGTTATTGATATAATTGAAATTAAAGGATCACTATTAATAAATCCTAAATAAAAAGAAATACTCACTAAAATGATAGTGCAAAGTACTTTCCAATCAAATTTTTTAATTTTAAAATTTTCATTGCTATAATTGTTAAGGTTGATTTTCGACATATAAAGACTCAAATAAAATAAAAAATATGGTAATAAAAAAATTATATCATATAGTGAAAAAAATCTACTTGTTATGATTTCTTTTGTATAAAACCAGCCACTGAAAAAAAGCAAACATGATTCGATAAAATAATAAATTAATTTATTTTTAAAATATTTTTTACATATTCCAAAACATATAATTAACAAAACTCCAATTATTGTGTTAACTAAAGAAACAAATAGTAATAATAAAAGTCCTACAAAAATTAAAATTTTTATTAAAAGTTCAAATTTTTCAAAAGAATATTTTGTTTCTATATGTTTGAAATTCTCATCTCTTTCATTAACATCATATATTTTATTAAAAATATAAAAACTACTTAATATCATAGATAAACCTAAAAATAATAATAAATAGCCAAAATTGAACGAAAATAAAAATTGAGGATTCAATTGAGATAAAAATAAATTTAAATAAACCCCAACACATATCATCAACCAAGAAAAATAATAATTCATTGGGTTAAAGAAAAAAAACTCATCAAATAATGGAACTATTTTCTTATGAATAGGATGATCTCTAAAAAATTTTTTAAACATTATCGTATTTTATGTAAATTTTTCAGATAGTCTTTACTTACACCCTTAGTGGTATATTCACCATTAAAACAAGACGTATCAAATGATTTAATTGAACTACTAGAAACTGAACTTACCAAATCTTCTAAATCTTGATAAATTAATTTATCAGCATTAATTGAATTACAAATTTCATCAATTGATTTGTTATGTGCAATTAACTCTTCAACATAAGGCATATCAATTCCATATACATTTGGATACCTAATTGGAGGTGATGCACTTGCAAAATAAACTTTATTTGCGCCAGCATCTCTTGCCATTTGTATAATTTGCTTACTGGTAGTTCCTCTAACAATAGAATCATCAATTAACAAAACTGTTTTATTTTTAAAAACTTTTGTAATGGTATTTAATTTTTGTTTAACTGATTTTTTTCTAATTTTTTGTCCAGGCATTATAAATGTTCTGCCTATATACCTATTTTTAACAAAACCCTCCCTTAATTTTTTATTAAGTTCTATACTTAATGGTAAAGCACTAGTTCTACTAGTATCAGGTATAGGTATTACAACATCTATATCATTTAGTTCATCAACAGTTAATACTTTCTTAATTTTTTTTGCTAAAGAAACACCCATCTTCAGTCTTGAATTATAAACATTTATATTATCTATAGTACTATCAGGTCTTGCAAGATATACATATTCAAAAATACAAGGAGTATGATTAACTTTCGTTTTATATAAATTATTAAACACATTTCCATTATTATCAATAAATATAGTTTCACCTGGTTTTACATCTCTCTCTATTGAATAACCTAAACAGTCTAATGCAACACTTTCAGATGTAAACATATACTTAGAATCATCTTTCTTACCAAAAATCAATGGTCTTATTCCATTTGGATCTCTAAAAGCAACCATACCATATCCAGAAATCATTATAATTACTGAATAAGCTCCTTCAACTCTACTATGAACCTCGTCAACAGCATTAAAAACATCTTCTTTAGTTAAAGAAATCTGTCTTTTGTTTTGTAACGCATTAGCAAAAATATTTAGTAAAACTTCTGAATCTGAATTTGTATTAATGTGCCTTAAATCTTTTTTAAATAATTCACTTCTTAATTTATCAGCATTTACAAGATTACCATTATGAACAAGAACTAATCCGTATGGTGAATTTACATAAAAAGGTTGTGCTTCTTCAAAGTTATAAGAACCAGCAGTAGGATATCTTGTGTGACCTAAACCAATAGAACCAGAGAGTTTCATCATTTCTTGTTCTGAGAAAACATCTCTTACCAAACCATTGTTTTTATATATATTAAGCTTACCTCGCTCATTAAAAGTTGCCATACCTGCAGCATCTTGACCTCTATGCTGTAATACAGTCATAGCATTATATAAAGTTAAACAAGCACTGGGTTTATTTGTATGAACACCTACTATTGCACACATATTTTATTCTTTCTTATCTTTTTTTAAATCTTCATTTTCAGGAAAATCTTTTAAATGATAATCTACGTAAGAATCTATTATTCCATATAAATTCAACATTAAAAGCCACCAAAAACTTCTGTTTCTATCGGAAATATTAGATATATCTTTTGCTAATTGAAATTCTTTTAACCAATAAAACTTCATACTCATTAATGCAAAAGCTTTAAATGGTTTATTATTTTCAAATTGTCCAATAGGAATCATACCTTTCCCAATTGAAAAGACATTTAATTTCCAGTCGTGATTAATTATTTTTTTTGTTGTATCGCTTTCAGCAACATTAATCGCAAAAATAAAATTAAAAATAATAATAAAAAATAATTTAATTATCATTAAAAATTGCCTCTATCTCAACTTGAGAATTTTTTGGAAGTTTACTTACCTCAACAACTGAACGTGCGGGAAAAGAATCATTTTTAAAATACTTTTCAAAAACTTTGTTTAAAATATCAAAATTTGATAAATCAACTAAAAATATAGTTAGTTTTATAATATCAGATAAGCTTTTATCTCTTTCTTCTAAAATACCATTAATATTTTTTAAAACCTGGTAAACCTGCTTTTCAAAATCTTCTGAAACTAGGTTACCATCTAAATTTAATGGTATTTGACCAGAAGTAAACGTAATACCACCTTGAACTTTTATAGCTTGCGAATAAGGACCAATAGCTTTTGGACTTTTATTTGTTGAAATAATTACTTTATTCACAATAAAAATCCAAAAGATACAAACATTCTTTACTAATCTTTATTTTGTATATCATTGTAATTAATATCCAATTCTCTATTAGCCTGAGCCTCATTTAATCTTCTAACAGGTGTTTTATATGGACTAGTTAATAAATAACTAGAATCTGAGTCAATTTTTTGATCTATGTTAATCATTGCTTCTGCAAAATCTTCAAGTGTTTGTTTATCTTCTGTTTCTGTTGGCTCAATCATAATAGATTCTTTTATATTTGTTGGAAAATAAACAGTTGGAGCATGATAGCCATAATCTAGTAAAGACTTTCCTATGTCTAGTGCTTTTGCTCCTCTATCTTTTTGTTTAACAGCTGAAATAACAAATTCATGTAATGTCCCATCTGAAAATGGAATTTCATAATTTGAGCTTAATAAATACTTCAAATAATTAGCATTTAAAACAGCATATAAAGCAATATCTTTCAAACCTTTATTACCTAAGCTAAGTATATATACATATGCTCTAACTAAAATACCAAAATTTCCATAGAAAGTATGAACCTTACCTATCGTATTTTTATTATTATCTATAAAATATGATCCATCTTTCTTATTAATAAATCCTGAAGGAAGATATTTTTTTAATTTAGAATGAACAGCAACTGGTCCAGAACCTGGACCACCACCTCCATGAGGTGTAGAAAATGTTTTATGTAAATTAATATGCATAATATCAAAACCCATCAACCTAGGCTTAGCTATTCCCACAAGAGCATTTAAATTTGCACCATCCATATACATTAAGCCATCAACATCGTGAATCATTTTAGAAATTTTCTCAATATTATCTTCGAAAAGACCTAAAGTATTAGGCTGAGTTAGCATTAATCCTGCTACTTCATCATCAATTAATTCTTCTAAATGACTAATATCAACTCTTCCTCTAGAATCTGATCTTACTTGTCTTACATTATATCCAGTCATTATTACACTGGCAGGATTAGTTCCATGTGCTGTTTCAGGAATTATTACATATTTTTTATCATTATTTTTATCTTCATGATATTTTTTCATAAGAAGTAAACCAACCATTTCACCTTGTGAACCTGCAGATGGTTGTAATGTAATCCCTTCCATTCCTGTAAGTTCTAATAAAATATTTTCTAAATTTGAAAATATTTCCAAAGCACCTTGAACAGTTACATCTGTTTGATTAGGATGTATTAATGAAAAACCAGGATGAAGTGCAATTGCATCATTGATTTTTGGATTATATTTCATTGTACAAGATCCAAGAGGATAAAAGTTTTTATCCACGTGATGATTTTTAATTGATAAATTTGTATAGTGTCTAACAACTTGAAATTCTGTTACTTGAGGTAAATTTAATTTTTGTTTTCTTATTAACTTATCTGGAATATACTCACTAAGTTTATATTTAGGGACTGAGGACTTTGGAACTTTATATCCATTACATCCATTATTACTTTTATCAAAAATAAGAGGTGTATTAATTATCATTTTTTATCATTCTTTCTATAATTTTAAATCCTTTATTTAATATATCATCTAACAAAAAACTTTTATCAATTTTTAATATTGCCATATACCTTGAACCTCCACCATTAATATCAAGTTGTGATGCTATTTTTTTTACTATATCTCCCGCACTAAAAGATTGATCTAAATCTTTTGTTATGGAGCAAACAATCATATTTTGATTATTAAAGTTTAAACCAACAAGTCCAATACCATTATTTTTAAGATTATCTCTAATTAAATCAGACAAGATATTTGGCTTGATATTTAAGCTGAAACTATCAATATAAATAAAAATATTATCAAGCTTTATCATCTTTTGTTGAATTAAATTTTTAATTTTAGACTTTGATTCTTTAACATTCAAACCATCTATCTCTTTTTTATATTTTTTATTAGATGATAAAATATTTTCTAACTTATTAACCATATCTTCTTCATTACACATTAAAATATTTTTAATTTCATGCAACAGATTATTTTTCTCTCTCAAATAAGAAAAAGCATAACTTCCTGTCAAAGCTTCGATTCGTCGAACACCAGATGCTAAAGAACTTTCTGAAATAATTTTAAAAAGACCTATTTCAGAAGTTCTATCTACATGAGTACCACCACACAGTTCTTTTGAAAATCCTTCAACATTTACAACCCTAACATTATCACCATATTTTTCTCCAAAAAGTGCTTCAGCTCCATCTGATTTAGCATCTGAGTATTTTTTAATATCAATATCTAGTGCAATATTTTTTTTGATAGTATTATTTACAATATCTTCAATTTCATTCAACTCAGATTGTTTAATTTTTTTATAGTAGGTTAAATCAAATCTTAAATAATTATAAGATACTAAAGATCCTGCTTGCTGCACATCGTTACCTAGAACAATCTTTAAAGCTTTATGCAATAAATGTGTTGCAGTATGATTTTTTTTTATAAAGTTTCTTCGTTCTGAATTAATTTTTACATTAACCTTATCTTTAAAGTCTTTTTTTATTTTTCCTTTTTCAAAATATCCATAATGACAAATATCATCACCATATTTATAAGTATCTGAAACAATAAACGTAAAATTATCATTTGATATAGTCCCAATATC
>MDTE01198248.1_pt1 | contig 11974 bp, 3 predicted proteins | sample 811231 | NCBI WGS metagenome assembly MDTE01 (sample SAMN05326651, study PRJNA326480) | marine metagenome | isolation source: seawater | place: Indian Ocean: Red Sea | collected 2010
AAATCAAGAACAACGTGCCAAACCCCTGGGGAATAAGATTTGACTTTTTCAAAATGGTCAATAAATACGTTCCAATTTCCATACGCTTCAAACAGTTTTTTTGTTTCTTGAGGCCAGTTTGCGAATTGATTTTCATGGATATTCATGTGAACGTGGATGCATCCTCCAGAGGGCTTCAGACTACGAGCCGCTAATTTCCAACTTGCTTCGCTCGAGGGAAGTAACCCAAGTACGACCCTGTCAGCAACACCTTCGAGAAGAGGAAGCGTGTCTTTGTTATCGCCAGCATGAATTGTACAACGGTCTTGAACTTGATTCATTTCAAGTCCCAGACTTAACCCTTCAAGGCTCTTTGGCGTCATTTCCAATGCATGAACATGCTTGACATCACCATGTACGAGCAGTGGAAGGGTGTAATATCCAATTCCTGCATAGGCGTCAATAATCACCTCGTTTTTGGTATCCAAAGAAGCCATTCTTTTTCGTTCAGTAAGATTTCCGGACGAGAACATAACCGAAAACGGGTCAAAGCAAAATGTGACATGATTTTCTTGAAATGTAACATTGCCTTGTGAACCATGTAACAAAACGGCCTGTGATGTTCTGTTAACTGATTTATCAATTGGTGCTTGATATCCAATTCGTTTGGCTCCCAATGCTTGAGCAACGTCTGACCATGGAGGTTGTTCACGTTGACCAAAAGAGTCGAGTGGAAAGAGTACCAAGTCACCTAATCTCTCCCACTTTTTTGGAACCGGTCCATTTGGAAAAATTTCTCTTAATCGGATATGGGGATCGATTCGGGTGATGGCGTACTCAAACCAAGTCTCTTCATCTCCTTCATAGAGTGGAAATAGAATGCAATCATCTTCCTCTCTTGGTTTAAATTGGGTGTCAAGAAGGCCAATTGAATCTAAATTTTCTCTGGTTTTTTTTGCCTCCTCGCGTGGAACAGCAACGAAAGGAGCCTGAGGCATGTTTGGGCCAAATCCAATAAGCGTCATAAATGTCCCAGTTGTAGGTGGGCTGATATGCAAAGGCGAACATCGGTGTTTTTACTTGGCCTTTTCGTCTTCTCTCTTTTCATGCCATTTGCTTCCTCTAATCATGGACAACCTCATGGGATGTTGATGTGTTGGGATATAATTAACGAAGAAGATGGCTGTGATATTTATTCACCAACCGACGATCTTTCCAGTTTCGCTTCAGACTTTGTCCAATCAAGTTATACTTTTGAAATGGTAGATACTTCTACCATTAACTTACAAATGAATTTAGCCATTCATGAGTTTAATCGGAGCACCATTGGTTTTGATGACATCACCATCCAAAACCCGCTTAATGGCGAAGATGCAACAGTATCTGATTTGCTCAGAGATGTAGAGAATGTAGGGGACGGCGGTGCGCCCGCAGATTTAATTCGTCACTTTTTTGATGAAAATGTCAATGGAGCGTTGGTTAAGGATTTACTCGTTGATTCAATGAACACTACTATTGGTGACTTACTGACCGGATTTGGTTCTGTATCAGGGTTGTCTACTGGTTACATCAATGGCTTTACAGATACAGACCTCGGTTCTATTTCTTGTTCTTCAGACCCATCTTCTGATTCAAATTTTGAATCAGCAGGTGTGCCAAGCAACGCTTTCAACCCCCCAATTTGTGTCAGTTCAAGCGCAACAATATCTCTTGCTTCATCCACATTCAGCCTTGGAAATGTTTCTTCTGATGATTTAGAGCGGGCTTACCGAGGTATGCTCGCCATGGGCACAACTATTGAAACTTCATTCGATGTTTTTGCGGATGCTGGACACAAGTCGACATTTTCAATCATCCCTCCTGAATATGCCTCAATGGTAAGTTTAGATCCTTTGCAGGGTGGTGCGCTTATCCCTTATTCAGTGGTCGATTCTAGTGCCCCAGTTAATCAAAAATACTACAGTAAAACAGTGAACAATCAAAATGGGAATACCCGAATTGATGAACAAGTTTCGATGACGATTGGTCATCTATCAACTCCTTCAACCAGTGGTTTTTCAGTCAATCCAGATAAATCTGGTCTTGAGTTAACGGTAACCCTTGATCTGCGCCAAGAGTCAGCCGCTACCCTACAAGTGGTAGGGGCTCTCAATTATCTCGACTCTTCAACGATGTCAGAGTGGGGGATTAGCCTTCTTGACAACGATTCAGCTGCGAGCATTCCAGTAATTACTTCCGATGGCATAAGGATGGCCTACCATAACGGTTTGGTCCCCTCTTTGGACGATATGTTGGCAAATTTCCCCATGGACGCCATCGGAGATTCGATTGGAGAATTCGTGCCTGGTACGAATGTAACGATGGAGCCAATGGCCTTCGTAGAAAGTTCGGATATTCCCGGTTATGACCCAGGAGGGAGAAATTACCAGCACTCATCCTCAAATTGTCCCGACCAGGTCGCAGTTGGAACGCCCCTGTATTTTTGTACGACCGGGCCGAATGCGATGAGTGATTCTTACCCAATTTACATCTCGTCTTCAACCGAGCAGCCTTTCAACATGGAATTGTTGGAGATGATGAAAAATCAATTGCCAGAAGATCCTACTGGATTAAGTGATGCTGTTGATGAAAATGATTTGAAACGAGTCCTTGATGCAGGACTGGTCATTGAATCCACTTTTGAGGCGGATTTCCTTTCAGGAATTACCGAAGGTTTGGATTTACCTTCTTCCTCTATGACCTTCGAAATAATCCTGCCGACTTGGATTGCTGCTTCTTCTACAAGTGATCGGATTATTTTGCAAGATAATACAGAAGGTACTCCGCAATTGGATTTGAATCTGGGAGGATCGGGTAGTTACAATTGGCAACATCCAATTTGCAAAGCCAGCAGTTACGAAGTCTCCGCAGAATGTGCCAACCCGCCAGTACCAGACACGCTGATTTGTGAGGCAACAGAGAAAACATGCGCCGTGTCTGATATCGTATTTGATGTATCCCAATTTGATATCAACGAATGGACGCAATCAATATCTGTAACCTTCTATCTAGAGGCTGAGGTAGCCGTTTATCGTCTGATGGTACCCGATGAAATTCGAAATGAACTTTCCATGGATGGTACTTCTGTAGATTTGGAGGTTTTACCAGCGGATTTATTGAAATTGGTACTCGATATCGTAGGCGGTGATGATGTTACCGAGAAATTGAATACCACCATTCCAATGGGTGAAGCAGGAGATTTGAACCTGGAGGTTTCATCAGATGGCTTTGAAACGTTTGCTTCAGAATTAGGTGGCGCAATTACGACCAATATCCACGCTGCAGCTGATGATTTGGTTGCTAATAGCGACGGCATTTTGTCAAATGTAGACCTTGATGCACTCGCTGTAAAAACAGATGTCACCGTTGGGAAGCCTCAAACTTCGATGTCTGATTACTATCCGATAGCCTTCTCAATAAGTATTCCAGAAGTGACGGTTACAATTGGCGTTGCTGATGGTATCAATGGTATCATTGGTGGTTCTCCTACTATCGAAATCACGACAAAAAATATGTTACTTAATCCCGTTCAGCAAATATTAGACAATGTTGCCTCTGGTATGGGAAGAGGATTGACGATGGGCTTTTTGAGTGCCTCAGGCACAGGATTCTCCACGCAAAGTGTTGACCAAAGTATTGACCCAATTGACATGTCCATCTACCAAGAAGCCGATTTGAGTTTTGATGGATTTGTTGAGTTCTCATTGCCTAAGGGAATCATTCTCGATGGATTTTCCACAAGTAGTGGAAAAGCAACTTCAGAGATGGTAGATGGAAGGCAAAAAATCACTTATGACACAAGGGCATTGCAAAGCGGAGACAGCATCCAATTTGCGCTTGTAATCACATGGGGATACATCGTTAGCCAAATTTGGATCTATCCTGCCATACTCCTCTCTTTTGTTGCTTGGAGAGTTTACAAACGAAAACAAAAGAAGGCAAAAAAGGCTGCTGCGAAAGTGAAAGCCCTCGAATATCGTGCTAAAAAAGGCGGGCTATCCGATGCTGAATTCACAGCCCTTGGTAGAGGGAACGATTCTATGGGCGGAGGCATGGGTGGACCGCCTACCCCCCAAGGAGATGCATGGGCAGATATGGGTGGAAGCGGGTACTCCGGCGGTGCTGTGGATAAAGAGTTGCTCGATCTCTATGATGATTGATCAATGCAAAGCATCGTAGATTCGTTGTGCGAGGGCTTTTCCAATACCATTTGTTTGTTTCAAATCTTGAACACTTGCATTTTTGATCCCTTGTCTCCCACCGAAATGGCGGATGAGCATTTGCAACTTTTTCGCACCTAATCCTTCAACAGACGACAATGGATCGGTCAATTTTTTTCTTCCTCTCCGTTTTCTGTGGAAATTATTCACAAAACGATGCGCTTCATCTCGTGCATGCACAAGAACTCGCCCTTTTTTGTCGAGAATGATATCCTCTTTGTCGATTCGATGTATTGTTTCCTCTTTTTTTGCTAGACTTGCCAATTGTAACCGATCGACTATCCCGTGTTCGAGAAGCAAATTGTGGATGACAGAAAGGTGCGTTTGACCTCCATCGATGAGAAGAAGGTCAGGCCATTCACTCTGTTTTTTTAACCATCGTTCAACCACTTCGCGCATCATTTTGAGATCATCCATGGCATTGGTCTTGACAATGTATGTGCGGTATTCTTTTTTTGCCGGTCGGCCATGCCTTAGTGTTATACTTGCACCCACACGTTCATCTCCAAGAAATTGGGCCATATCAAAACAAACAATGTGATTGAGTGAATCGATATCCAGTACTTTTGCACCTTCATCGGCAGCTAATTGCTCGAGGTTACCTTTTCTTTTCCTGTTCTGATTTTGCAATTGAATAGCAGCATTTTGTTCCGCCATTTTTCTTAACGGGGCCAAATCTCCGCGTAATGGTGTTCTGACTTCAACTCGGCTCCCTCTTCTGTCCGAAAGCCATTCAACGATAATCTCTGGAACAGGCGTTGGCGTAAGGATAAGTTTAGGTGGGGTTCTCGTTGCATAATGTTGAGAAATGAAACTATTCACAGTTTCACCGAGATCTCCACGATGAATCATTGGCCATGTTTCCTGCCCTTTGATGATGCCTTGATCTGCATGAATGACCACAACAGCACCTCGCTCTCTTTCCACTGCAATCCCGATTGCATCACAATCTCGGTAAACAGTTGATGAGATGACTTGTTGACCGACCACGGTTCTTATCGCCTTAACTTGGTCTCTGTATTTTGCAGCCTCTTCAAATTTCATGTTTTTTGCAGCCTCATCCATTTTTTGTGCAATGGATTCAATGAGTTCACCGGCTTTTCCATCCAAAGTAGCTCGAGCGTGACGTACGGTGGTATCATAATCACTGTCATCGATACAAGGACCACTACACAACCCAATGTGCATTGAGAGACATCCTTGGGGCAACAATTCCTTGCAATCCCTCAATCCAAAATGTCTTCTCATAAGTTGGACAACCGTTTTTGCAGCACCTGCATTAGGGAACGGTCCCCAGACCCATGATGATTTTGGGGGCCGACGAGTGTAGAGCAACCGAGGAGCCTTTTCTTTTGTTATTGCAATGTAAGGGAAGGATTTGTCGTCTTTGAGCATTGAATTGTACCTTGGTCGATGCTCACGGATCAATTGACGTTCGAGTATCAGGGCTTCCTGAGGGTTATTGGTAACAATGCACTCGACATCAGTGGCATTCTCTACCAGATCTGGAATCATTGCTCTATCTGGGTTTTTTGCAAAGTAGGAACGAATTCTTTGTTTGAGATTCGTTGCTTTTCCAACATACAATACACGCTCCTCGGTGTTCTTAAACAGGTAAACACCTGATTTTGCAGGGAGATCTACCTCTCCAAGATTAACGGCCACATGGTAGCGAATGGTTGCATAAACATGAACCATCGCATACGCAAGATACCCAAACACCTACATCCTTTATCCTGTAGTGTTTTTGATATGAGTGCCAAGTTGGTCCAGAGGGTTTTGGATTGGCTTGGGAAGTATCCTCCTGCATTAGAAAAAGCATGGGATGTTCCTCGTTCAATTTGTTTACCGGGAATTGCAGAGGGTCTTGGGGTATCGAGGTCAGCCTTGCATGCCCCTCTGTCGAAATTATTGAATGATGGTTTGATCTTGGAAAGGCGCGCCCATGTTCTCAATGCAGGAACAAGGAGAAGAAAGGTGTATCATCTAACAATTGAAGGTAGAAAGAATTCTGAATTTAGAGAGAATCTCACGCCTAAAGGTTCTGGAATACTCTATGGGGATCCTCCTGAATCAGTGGAACTCAAAGGTAGAAGTAAACTCCTATCTGATGTTCTCAAAATCGAACAACCTGTGATGATTTATGGTCTTCCCGGCATAGGTAAGTCCTCCTTACTTAGAGCGATTATTGATCATCACCTGGATGCTGGTTCTAACGTTCGATTTGCGAGAATGACTAAATTCTCTGATGCAGCCTCAATTATCTCCGCTTGGGGATTTGAGTATACCTCTATTCAAGCGATCATGCATGAGGTAGGGGATGATATATTGGTGCTTGATGAATTGCATGAAGTAAGTCCACGTCATGTAAAAAGCATTCATGATTTGTGCAAAAATTTCACTCGCATTTTCATAGCGAGCCGTGCGCCTCCTCCTTTTACAGATGGATTCAATTTGGTTGAACTTCCTCCACTTGAATTATCAGCAGCGGTGCAATTGCTTTCAGATGATTCGCTTGACAAGAGAGAGCATGTGTCTCGAAGGCTGGGATGTCATCCCTTGGCTTTACAAATGTATGACCAAGAAATGACTTTACCTGAGCAAGGTGAAGATATTCAGGCGTGGGTAGAGAAAGAAGTGTTTGATAATTTATCTCTTGAGTCTCTCAAGCTTTTGGATGAATTAGCAGCCATTCCATTACCAGTCCCATCTCAAAATTTACGACAAGAATCACAAGTAGATGACCTTGATATGCATGCATTATTACGTTGGGATGGTAAAAATATCGAACTCCAACACCTCGTTAGAAACGTTAGATTTCCACACATTACGGATGATGAGCTGGCGATGCTGCTTCAACACTGGCAGACACAGGGAGGCTCTATTGCAAGACTTGTAGAATTACATCTACGAATTATTTGCGACGCTCAACCCGAAACCTACATACTAAAACATTCAGATGAACTTATGTTACTTCATGATGCAGGACTTGCGGTATTGGTCGATGATGCCATAGCCATACGTCCTACTCCTGCTCTTTACAAGTTGGCAACCATTATCGCAATCGAAAGAGGAGAGCCTGAAATTGCAAATGAATTTTTGGATAATGTTGATGCACCAGACCTTCAACTTAAGGTTCAGTTGCTTGAAAATCCTCAAGCAGCATTAAATCGCTTAGAGGAACAATTGCCTTCTGATACTCAATCAAAAATTATGCTTTGTTCACGATATTTGGATGACCGTTTGCCAGGTGAAAAAATTCAACCAAATGTGAAATCATTGATTAATTCGATTTCTTTTGATGATGTGGAACCACATCTGCGTGCACATCTTCTTGTGGCTGTTTCTGTACTCAAACATACACTCGCTATCCATGAGAAGGATTTTGAGCAGTCATCTAACATCCGTGAGGAATTAGCACGGGTATCGACTCCGGATGATCCAATGATACAAAGGCTCTCGCTGAGAGCCCAAATTGCACAGGTTCCTGCAAATATTGATGCGATGGTTGCAATGATTGACAAAATAAAATCCCAATCAGGTATACATCATAAAATGCTTCAATTGGCTTTGGTCGAGAAAGCAAGTTCTTTTGACCAAGAATTTGCGAAAGAAATATTGGATCAAATCAAATTTCCCGACGAGAATTCCATTAATAATCGCACGACTGCTCGACGCGTAAGCGCACTCATTTGGACATGGAGATCTGAATTATACGAAACGGGAAAAATTCCAGCAATGGCAGAGGCCATACACATGTGGAATCGCGCGTTTTGTCCACGAGCAGCCAGCAATTTAACAGAAAGATTACACCAAATGTTGTAGACAAATACTCGGTTTTTTTGACCGAGCATCAGAGGCAAAGAAGTAAATGGTTTGTGCTTTTACTTGGGCCATGCATGAGCGGAGCGATGTCTTGAGAGCTTTTTTGCTTTCTTTCATGCTTTTGGGTGTTTTGTTCCCCACTTCCGTCATGGCTACAGAAGAGGGCAGAGCAACGGAAACCTGGTCTGGGGTTGTAACCCTCAGCGAAGACCATACTGTCAGTTTTCAGAATGAATTGATTATCCAAGGGTGTACTGATATCCAAATGAGTTCGGGCGTCAGGATATACGTAGAAGGGAAACTGACAATCCAAGGAACGAATGCATGTCCTGTAACTTTGAACAGCAATGGAATTGGAAGTGATCACGAAGGTATTCAATTCAATGCATCTTCAAGGCAATCTCAAAGTACAATCAGTTTTCTTGAAATTTCAAATTCCGTTTACGGAATTACGATTTATGATAGCGATCCCCAAATAAGCAATCTCACAATTATTAACCCAGATAATGTTGGAATAGATTTGTTTGATGGTGCTGATCCAACCTTGAGCGATTTGGAAATTTTTGGAGCGGGTCAAGATGTTGTTACAAATAATTATTGGAGATACGGCATTGGTCTCTCTATTGGAGATGAAAGTCATCCCCTCGTTGAAAGAGCCACGTTTTCACAAATGAAACTCAGAGCAATCAATGTTTGGGGAAATTCAGGAGGTACGATTTCAGATGTTAGTATCGACAACATCACTGGCTCGATTTTAGCGGTCGTTGCCGGCGTTTGGGTTGAAGATAGTTTCACAACCTTTTCAAATTTAACAATCCAAATGGCTGACCAAGGTATTATTGTGCAACATCTTGACGATCAGTTCAGAACAACTCCTTACTTTAACGATATAAAAATCATGAATGCCACATACAGAGGTCTACTTGTTGAAAAAAGTGATCATCAAAATTACACAAATTATCTTTCAGCACAAATTGATAATCTCGAAATTTGGGGTACAGGCTCCTCAGATTCAATGGTTCCCGGCGCAGGGCTATCTACCATTGAAGTGAATGCATCTGGGGCGCGTATTTCCAATGCCCACCTTGAATCAAATGATGCTGTAGGCCTCCAATTATACCTCATAGATTCATACTCTCATTTTGACAATTTTACGATTATCGATACCGGGAAATCAGGAGCCGGCGCTCATTCAGCAGGTGTCGCTATCTCAGCAAGTTTTTTTGGGGCACCCTTCAACGATTTTGAGATTTCAGGTTCACCTGGTCCCGGAATTCATACTGCTGCTGGAGGGGGTATGTTAGGGAAAAACTGGTACATTCACAATAACAGCGAAGATGGAATATTCATCGAACGTTCAACCATTGTGGTAGATAATTTTACGACCGCACACAACGTGAAATCTGGAGCTCACGTTTTTGATGCCAGATTCATCACATTTGACAATCTTACATCTTATAACAACGGTGAAGCAGGCCTTTATTATCTGAACTCGAACGATATTGAGTCATCTTCTGGGGATGTGGCATGTTGGAATTGTACTGTTGTTGACAACAACCAAGGTGTCGTCATTGAAGATTCAGTAGATATTTGGTTTGAAAACCTGAAATCTCATGATCCTCAAATTGGAGCAGCAGTTTCCATTGATAATTCAGGCTTCACCGGAATTCGCGGTGGAAGATTTCAGTTCATAGACACAGAAATTTGGTCGAATAATACAGCGCCAGCATTTCAGATAAATGCCGCAGAGGGCGTTATCGATGGTTTGTACATGAATGGGACACATCAGGGTTTTGTGTGGGACGGCGACCATAATTTGGAATTATCATCTGAACTACACAATGTGCGATTTGCAGGGTCAGAGTGTGGATTGATCAGTAACCATTCATCACTGTATGGTTCAGATAATCTCATTTCTGCGGCCTGTGGGCCTGAAATAACATTCGAAAATGTGCAAGGTAACTTCAGTGGATTATATGACCAGGCAGGCGGCACAATCATTGCGATAGATGATTTAACTCAACTTCACCTTTACAATCCTTCAAATTTAGCTCTCAATTCAGCCGTTATTGAGACAGGTGGAAAAATTGACATCGCATACGATATTGACGTCCACGTAAAAAATGGTTTGCTCAATGGTATACCTAATGCCGTGTTGAATTTGTCTTTCTCTCCAGAAGTATCGGATGCGGCAATCCTGTATTCAGATTGGAACGGTTTAGCAACCTTCCCAGATTACGTAGCCCAAACTTGGACTTCAAGTGGAGCAGGTTCATTTACTGAAGTCACTCTGAATTGCAGTTATGACGGAGAGAGTGAAACCATTGTCAGAACATTCAATTCTAATTTAGCAATCGATTGTATACTTCCTATAGAAAACCAATCGCCATTTATTATTTGGGAATCTCCATCTGATGAAATGGTTTACCCAAGCCGTTCGGAAGTTCTCTTTGATGCATCCTCCTCATGGGACTTGGATGATGATCCTCTTACTTTTTCATGGACAAGTTCTGTTGATGCCGATCTAATTTCAAAGTGCGTGCCATCCCCAGACAGTCAATTCAATGGCTCGATATTTACCGCCAACCTTGCAGAAAATACATGCCTCTCTGATGGTTTGCACGTGATCACATTGGAGATTTGTGATGACAATTCACATTGTGTTCAAGAATCTCGAACGATTGAATTGTCAAATCAACCTCCAGTTGTTCTTGTAAATACGATTCCTGAGTTGAATAGTGAGGGTAAAATTTCTTCACCAGCTTCAGAGGATGTCTATTTTGACTTAAGTGGGATTTCTGATGCAGAGGGCGACAATTTAACTTGTACATGGGACTATTCTGAAGGGATTGAAAAGTCAATGGTCATTGGTGATGATTCACCTTTTTCCTGTTCAAGCAAAACCTTGAATTTTGGGCAACTAGGAATTCCATCTTTCAACATCATACTGGAAGTATGTGATGTAATCAATCCTTGCGTATCATGGCAAACGACCATTGACTTGGTAAATCAAATGCCGACCAGTGAATTTGAAGTCGTACGCTCTGGAAACAAATCCAAGGATATTGTCTCCTTACAAAGTTTAAGCGTTGACCCAGAGGGAGATACGATTCAATTCACTTGGTATTCTGATAAAGATGGGATACTTGGTAATGAATCTAATTGGCAGGGATTACTTACTCGTGGGCTGCATGAAATCACACTTTATACCACAGATGATGATTTGTCACACTTAGGTAAAACAACAGAATCAAGCAAACTCGTGTATGTAGAGAGTTCGGTACCAATCGCTTTGATGTCCTCGCCGAATTTGGAAACCACTTACGACACCTCTACCTTCATTCAATTTAGTTCTGCAGGCTCTGGAGACTGGGACCAATCATGCACCCTGTTTTCTCAAGAGTCATTCGCTTGGGTTTGCAATCCTGATCTATCATTAGAAAAGAGTGAGACGCTTTCAATTTCTTGGCAAAGCCAGATAGATGGAAACCTAATGGCAGAGGATGGAGAGCAACACCTGTTTTATCACCGTCTCAGTCAAGGAATTCATGACATCACAATGACTGTAAGCGACGGTATAAATGAGGCGCAAATTGTTGAACAAACAATCGAAGTTGGCCCATCAGCTCCCGTATTGGGTCTTGCTACCGATTTAGGTAAAACTTATTCCTCTGCAGAGAGTATATCCATTGATGCTCGATTGAGTAAAGATTTCGATGGGGATACGTTCACGATTAGTCTGGAAAATATAGACACTGGAATTACCTTATTCCAAAATGCTGACCCTGGTGCAGTGCAGTATATTCAACTCCCTGCTGGAATGAACGAATTAGAATTTGTTCTGACAGATGATACTGGATTATCAAGGACTGAGAGAGTATTCATCGAGGTTGATCGAAGTAATCCAGTTG
>MDTE01084847.1_pt1 | contig 11973 bp, 12 predicted proteins | sample 811231 | NCBI WGS metagenome assembly MDTE01 (sample SAMN05326651, study PRJNA326480) | marine metagenome | isolation source: seawater | place: Indian Ocean: Red Sea | collected 2010
TTTAAAGTAGTTGCAGCTTTAGCGATTGAAGGCATAGCCAACGTTGCAGCAGCAACAGCTCCTGTTGCAGCAGCAGCTTTAAAGAATTTACGTCTTGAAGGAGTTTTTATACCTCTAAACGTTTTATCTTTTTTTGACATAAGTTCCCCCTTAATTGTCATTAGTTAATTAACTTAACTTAATTTAACCATATTCAGTTTTAGGAGTCTTATTTATTTTTGAAAAAAAACCTTCAATAACAAGCTTTTAAATCAAATGAAAAAATGAAATACAATTTTTAATTGAATATTTTTATAAAGCATTTTCAACACACATTGCTATCCCCATGCCACCACCGATGCATAAAGTGGCTAATCCTTTTTTTGCTTTTCTTTTTTTCATCTCATGTATGAGTGTTACCAATATTCTTGCGCCAGATGCTCCTATAGGATGTCCTAAAGCAATAGCTCCACCGTTAACATTTACTTTTTCTTTAGGAATATCCAATTCTTTTATTACAGCCAAACTTTGAGCTGCGAAAGCTTCGTTTGATTCGATTAAATCTAAATCAGATATTTTCCATCCAGCTTTTTTTAAAGCCTTTTTTGAAGCAGGAATTGGTCCTGAACCCATTAGCGAAGGATCGACTCCACATGTTGCCCAGGAAACAATTCTTGCTAATGATTTTAAATCTTTTTTTTCTGCTTCACTTTTACTCATAAGAACTACTGCGGCAGCACCATCGTTAATTCCTGAAGCATTACCCGCTGTTACTGTTCCATTATCTTGAAATGACGGTTTTAATTTTTCGAGTCTCGCTAAAGTCATGCCCGCCCTTGGATGTTCATCAATATTTAATTGATTTTTACCTTTATAAATAATGGGCACAATTTCTTCTTTAAACTTTTGATTTTTTTGTGCTTTTTCAGTTTTAAGTTGAGATGATAAAGCAAAATTATCTTGATCTTTTCTACTAATTTTCCATTTTTTTGCTACATTCTCAGCAGTAACTCCCATATGGTAACCATTAAATGCATCCCAAAGTCCATCTTTGATCATTGTATCAATCAAATTTTCTTCTTTAAATTTCTTTCCATTTCTAAAATGAATTGCATGCGGAGCATTGCTCATGCTTTCCTGTCCTCCTGCTATTATAATATTTGAATCTCCTGACATTATTGATTGATATCCAGAAGCAACGGATCTTAAGCCTGATCCGCAAACTTGATTTATTACATACGCTGTTTTTTCTAATGGTATATTAGCTTTAAAGGCTGCTTGTCTTGCAGGATTCTGGCCTGTTGCACTAGTTAATACCTGGCCCATTATTAATTCGTCAATATCATTAATGGATAAATTTGATATTTTCATAACTTCTTGAACAACTAATGCTCCTAAGTCATGTGCCTGCATATCTTTTAATGAGCCCTGGAATGTTCCAATCGCTGTTCTTGCTGCGGCTGTTATAACTATATCTTTTTGATTTTTTTTCATAATTTAATTCACTTTATTAACACAAATTCCTTTTTTAAAAAATTCTTCAATATTATTGATTGCTAAGTTAGCCATATCAGTTCTTGTTTTTTCCGTAGCACTTCCTAAGTGAGGTAAAACAAAAACCTCTGCCTGACTCAAATAGCCTGGATGAATTTCTGGTTCTCCATTATACACATCTAAACCTAGGGCATAAATTCTTTTACTCTTTAACGCTTCAACCATAGCATCATCATCGATGATTTCACCTCTTGCTGAATTTGTAATTACTGCTCCTTTAGGAAAATATTCTAAAGTTTTTTTATTAATAATTTTTTTTGTCTCATCTGTAGAGGGGCAATTTATGGATAATATATCGGAATTAGAAAATAAACTTTTAATATTTTTATGGTAAATAGCACCATTTTCTAAATCAGAATTTAACTTAGATCTATTATGGTAATGTATTTTCATCCCGAAAGATTCTGCTCTTTTTGCCACAGCTCTGCCAATTCTACCCATGCCCAATATTCCTAATCTTGATCCATAAAGTTGTTTTCCAATTAAAAAATCAGCTGACCATTTCCAATTTTTATTTCTTACAGCTCTAATTCCTTCAGTGGCCCTTCTGCATGCTCCCAAAATTAATAGCATTGCTATTTCTGCAGTAGCTTCGGTCAATACATCCGGGGTATTCGTTACAACTATATTTTTTTTTTGGGCTGCTCTAATGTCAATATTTCCGTAACCTACTGCAAAATTAGATATGATTTTTACCTTCTTTGAGAGTTTATTGATTACTTTATCATCGATATTATCAGTTATAGAACTTAATATTGCATCACAATCATTACTCATTTCTATGAGTTTATCGGGTGAATATATTTCATCATTTAAATTAAGTTTGGCCTCCCAAAGCTTGGATATTCTTTCTTCATTGGTTTTTAACAATTTTCTAGTAACTAAAATTTTTTTCATATATTTTTCAAACTTTCAGGCTTAGGACCTCCAGTATACCAATCAATTATTTCAACGGTATGTAAAATTGGAATTTTTGTTCCACTTGCTATTTGAGTAATACAACCAATATTTCCAGTAGAAATAAATTGAGGTTTCGCTTTAATTATATTTTGTACTTTATTTTTTAATAATTCTTTAGCAATATCGTTCTGAAGTAAATTATACGTACCAGCAGACCCGCAGCAGAGATGGCCTTCGGAAATTTCTAAAACTTCGTTACCTGTTTTTCTTATAAGATTTACTGGTTCTTGGTACACTTTCTGTCCATGTTGTAACGAACAAGGTGAGTGATACGCAATTCGATATTTTTTTGTGTTTTCAGTTTTGGTTATAAAATTAAGTTTAACATTTTCATCCAGATACTCTGCTATATCTTTAGTTAATTCTGATATTTTTTTAGCTTTTTTCTTAAACTCATCATCGGATCGTAAAATAAAACCGTAATCTTTCAAAGTAGTTCCGCATCCAGACGTATTTGAAATTATAGCATCTAACCCATTTTTTAAATACTCATTATACCAAATTGAAATATTTTTTTTAAATACTTTTTTACTTAAACCACTTTTTCCTAAATGATGATTCAAAGAACCACAACAATTTATTCCCTTTGGAATAACCACTTCAATACCATGTCTATTTAATAGTCTGATAGTTGCTTCATTGATTTGTGGAGAAATAACTCTTTGTACACAACCTGTTAATAGTGCAACTCTTGCTACAGGTTTCTTTTTTTTAGCTCTATAAACTTGCATTTTAGGAAGAGTCTTATTTGGAAAAGTTAACGGCATAAGCTTTATCATTTCCTTCAATTTTTTTGGAAAAAGAAACTGAAAAGGTTTGATTAATAATGTTAAAATGCCTACAAGCTTAAAAAGAGTAGGATTTGGTAAAACTTTTGACAAGAAACCTCTTATAATTCTTTCAGTAAATGGCCTTTTATACGTTTTTTCAACGTGGTTCCTTCCGTGATCAATTAAATGCATATAATTTACACCAGATGGACAAGTTGACATGCAGCTATAGCAAGAAAGACACCTGTCTAAATGTTTTACGATTTTTGCATTAGCAGGTTTTTTATTTTCCAACATATCTTTAATCAAATATATTCTTCCTCTAGGACCATCTAGCTCATTACCTAATAAAAGATAGGTAGGACAAGTTGCATTGCAGAAGCCACAATGAACACATTTTCTCAAAATTTTCTCACTAGATTTGTTATCTTTATCTTTTAACTGTTCTTTTGAAAAATGAGTTTCCATCTATATGCCTGTGTACATTTTTCCTGGATTTAATATTCTTTTTGGATCAAAACTTTTTTTGATGTTTTGTGAAATACTAAAACGATCTCTGTTTATTGTAAATACATCCTCCACATAAGGTAAATAGTCTGAATATTTTATCATTGTCACATATCCTCCCAATCTGACTACTTTTTTTCTTATTGATTCAAACATTCCTTCTGATAATTCAAATGCCTCCATCCATAGCAAGGCTCCACCCCAATCTACATAATACTTAAATTTATCCGAAAATTGATAAATTAAATTAACGCACTCTGATGGTGGAATAACTATTCTAAACAGATTATTTTTTGTTTTAGAAAAAAATTCTAAACTCTTAATTTTATTCCAAAAGATTTGTGACTGATAAATTTCAAGAATAGAAATATTATGATTATTGATTTCTAGTTCTTTGACTAAATTTTCCACCCTTTCATCGATTGATTTTTTAGATCCTTCAACCCTAATTGCTGTTATGGAACCGTCTTTTTTAAGATCATTGAGCTGAAATGTGTTTTCCACATTCATTTTATAACCAGATTTTTTAAGATCATTTGGCAAAAAAATTGCTCCTGATACATAACTTGAAGAATTTATAGATTTATCCAAAAAATGAATTGCTGACTCTATCTTTTGATTGTGAATAACCAGAGTTCTTTCTTCCTCTGAGCAAGGTAAAACTTTAAAAGTAATTTCAGTTAAAGCAGCTAAAGTCCCGTAAGAGCCACATATTAACTTGCTTAAATCATAACCTGTAACATTTTTTACTACCACACCTCCCGATTTAATAATTTCTCCCCTTCCATTTACTCCTCTAAATCCTAATATGTGGTCCCTAACGCTTCCAACCTTAAATCTCCGAGGTCCTGAAATATTACAAGCAACTTGTCCTGCGGCTGTTCCAAAATCGCTTTTTCCATTTAAAAAATATCCAAAATCCATTGGTTCAAATGCTAATTGTTGATTTTTCTTTTTAAGTTCTTCTTCAATTTCTTTTATTGGGGTACAAGCTTTAACTTTAATATAAAGCTCTTCAGGAAAATATTCTATAATACCATTTAACTTGGATAAGCTCAAAATTTTACCACACTGCAGTGCTCTTCCGATTTTCCTTTTTGTTCCTCTTCCAACCAATTCTACTGGAATATTTGATTTATAATATTTTTTTATAAATCCAGAGACCTCTTTTTCATTTTGAGGATACTCTGTAAAATTAGAATCTAGGAATGTCGGGAAATCTTGTTTTTCCTCTATGGACATGCATTCTCCCTTCTTCTGCACATTTTCTTAATATTGGATAGACTTTTCCAGGATTTAATAAGGAGCTTGCATCTAAAGCTTTTTTAATTTTGATCTGTTGTTGTATATCATTGTTATTAAACATTTCACACATTAACTCTCTTTTTTCTACTCCAACTCCGTGCTCTCCAGTTAAAACCCCGCCAACTTTTACACAATATTTTAATATATCTGCCCCAAATTTTTCAGTTTTAGCTAAAGCATTTTTTTGGTTAGCATCATACATAATCAAAGGATGAAGATTTCCATCTCCAGCGTGAAATGCGTTCGCTACTGGTAAATTATATTTCTTTGATAATCTTCTAATTTCTTTCAGCACATCAGCTAACCTGCTTCTTGGTATAGTGCCATCCATGCAATAATAATCTGGAGCCATATCTCCACACGCAGGGAATGCAGCTTTACGTCCTGCCCAAAATTTTAATCTTTGTTTTTCATTTTTACTAATTTTAATACTTGATGAATTGTTTTTTTTAGAAATTTGAGTAACTTTTTCAATTAATTCATTAACTTCTATTTCGTTTCCATCTAACTCCACGATAAGCATTGATTCTGCATCTCTTGGGTATCCGGCTTTAACAAAATTATCAGTAGCGTGAATTAAAGCTTTGTCCATCATTTCCATTCCTGAAGGAATAATCCCGCTCGCAATAATTTCTGACACGCAGTTTCCCCCATCTTCAATGGTTGGAAAACCAATTAAAGCAGCTTTAACTGTCTGAGGTTTTTTAAGAATTTTTACTGTAACTTCAGTTATAACACATAACAAGCCCTCTGATCCTGTAATCAATCCTAATAAATCATAACCTTCTGAATCATAAGTTTTTCCTCCTAACCTACTTACAGTTCCATCCATAAAAACAACTTCTACACCAAGAAGATTGTTTGTTGTTGTTCCATACTTAAGCGAATGAACTCCACCTGAATTTTCTGCAACGTTACCTCCAATAGAACAAGCAATTTGACTTGAAGGATCTGGAGCATAATAATAACCTTTGTGTTCAACGGCTTGGGTAATTGATAAATTTGTTACGCCGGGTTGTGCTACAACACATCTGTTTTTAAAATCAATATTTATTATTTTATTAAATTTTCCTAAACACAAAAGTATACTGTCCTCTAATGGTAGAGCTCCACCTGATAAACCTGTGCCAGCTCCTCTTGGTACAACCTTTATTCTTTTTTGATTACAGTAATTTAAAACTTTACTAACTTCTTCTGTATTTTCAGGAAATATAACTGCTAATGGTTTTTGTTTGTAAGCTGATAACGCATCAGTCTCAAATGGTCTAATTTGATCTTCATGACTTAAAACATTCTCATCTATTATGATTTTTTTAAGATCTTTTATAACCTCATCTTTTTTTGATATAAGTTTCCGGTCAATCTTTGGCATAGCTAATTTAGTCATGAAAATATATTACAGCTTAAAAGCTCTTTGGTCAAAAAGGTAAAGGTGAATTATTTAAGTATTTTATCTATTTTTTCTATAGCTTTGCTTATATTTTCTTTTGAAGTGGCAAAATTAATTCTTACATTATGTGTGGCAAATTTTCCGAACGCTGTTCCTGGAATCATAGCTACACTAGCTTTTTGTAAACATATCTCTGTAAATTCTTCACCATTCATTCCCGTATTCTTGACATTAGGAAAAACAAAAAAAGAGCCACCGGGTAAGCTACATTCGACTCCTGTTAAGCTTTTTAAACCTTCTACAATAAGTTTTCTTCTTGCATAAAACTCTTTCATCATTTTATGCAGATGATCTTCTGGTCCATCTAATGCAGCAATTGCTCCATATTGTGCCGCAGTATTTACACATGAATGATTATTTACACAAAATTTAAATACGTGTTCAATTAATTTATCAGGCCATACACCCCAACCTAATCTCCATCCTGTCATTGCATAGGTTTTGCTCCAACCATTTAAAACAATTAGTCTTTCATAAAGATCTGGATAATTTAATAAAGTTGGAATTTCTTCTTTATCAAAAATTAACCTGTCATAAACTTCGTCACTTAAAATTACTAGATTAGGAAAATTTTTTAAACCTTTTACAAGTTTATCAATTATTTTTTTTTCAGTAAAACCACCTGTTGGATTATGCGGATTATTTAAAATTAATAGTCTAGTTTTTTCATTAATTAATTTTAAAACTTTATCTGGATTAATCGAAAAATCTTTATTTTCTGCCATATTATAAGGAATAGCCTTAGCTCCAGTAAAGTTAATCATTGATTCATAAATAGGAAAGCCAGGATCTGGATATATAATTTCAGCTTCAGGTTCACCAAAAAAGGAAATAGCAAAACTCATAGTAGGTTTTCCTCCAGGCATAATAACTATTCGTTCTGGATTAATATTTGCTTTATATAAATTTTTTATTTTTCTGCTTACAGCTTCCCTGCATTCGATCATTCCATTTGGTAGTGTATAACCATGATGACCATCTTTAAGAGCTTTAATAGCAGCATCTACTGCATGATTTGGGGATTTAAAATCAGATTGACCTAAACTTAAATCAATAATTTGCCTTCCTTGTTTTATTAATTTTTTTGTATTTGCAAATATATTATAAACTGCTTCGGTGCCAAGTTTCTCCACTCTCTTTGCTATTTTCATTTTTGATCTTTTCTAAATATAACTTTTGATCTATTAAGATCTTTTATAGATTTGCATCCCATCAGTATCATGTCTCTATTTATTTCCGCTTTCATTCTTTGAAGTAATAATTCAACACCTTGCTGACCTGCAGCTCCCAAAGCAAATAAATAAGCTTTTCCAAAACTACAAGCTTTAGCTCCTAGTGCTAGTGCTTTTAATACGTGTGTTCCTCTTCTAACTCCACTATCAAGAATTACTTCTATTTTATCTCCGACCGCATCAACAATTTCACTCAATTGATCAAAGGGAGTTCTTGAGCCGTCAAGTTGTCTTCCTCCGTGATTTGAAATTATTATAGCAGTGCATCCAACATCAATTGCTTTTTTTGCATCTGCAACTGACATGACTCCTTTAAGAGCAAATGGACCTCCCCATTTTTTCGCACAATATTCCGCATCACTCCAACTCATTTCAGTTTTAAATTGTTCGTTCATATAATTCATGACCGACTGATCTATTTTACTACCTTTGTGAGTAGTGTGAATTACATTTGATAATTCAAATTTTTTTCTAAATAAATAATTCAAACTCCATGTTGGATGTAATGCAAAACTCAACAAACTGCTTAATGTTAATCTGGGTGGAGTCGAAAAACCCGTTCTGTGATCTCTTTCCCTATTACCAGCTACTACTGCATCTACAGTTAAACACATACTTTTAAATCCAGATTTTTTACATCTCTCGATTAAGTTATCTGTTAATCCTGTGTCTTTATGAATATAAAGTTGAAATAATTTAGGACCGTTAGTTAGCTTTCCAATTTCTTCAATGCTCGTTGTTGACATAGTCGATATACCAAACATTGTCCCCATTTTTTCTGCAGCTCTTGCTGTAGCCTTTTCTCCTTCATGGTGATAAAGGCGATGCATCGCAGTTGCTGAAAGAAAAAGAGGAAAATTAATCTTTTGACCTAGAACAGTTGTTGATAAATCAATATTACTTGCGCCTGTTAACACATTAGGTATTAAATCACAGTCATTAAAAGATTCTGTATTTCTTTTTAACGTAACTTCATCATCAGAGCCTCCATCAATGTAATGGAATATTGGTGCAGGCAACCTTTTTTTTGCTAATTGTCTAAAATCCTCTACATTACGGCAATCTTTGAGATTCATTTATTAATCTTTATTTTAATTTTATTTTTTTTGAATTAAAACTGCTTGATAAAGTTAATCATATAGCTATTTGCTCCAGGATTTTTATCACCAAGACTAGCGTTTGATATATGATTATAAGACATTCCAAATTCACTACTGTCTGAAAGATCTAACGACATCTGAATTTCACTTTTGAATTCTATTGCAGAACCTAAGTCCTTACCATCTCCATAGTTATAATATCCTGGAGCAAAACTTGGTGTTATTTTAAATATTCCAAAATCATATTCCGCTTGCGCTCCAGTATAGACATAAAATGCACTTTTTTCTGTAACAAAACCTCCAGTTATAGGAGATAATTTTCCTAAAAAACTATTTCTAAATAAATCATCATTTTGATGTTGCACGCCAAAAAATCCTGATGATTGTTTATCATCGCTAAAATCAAACATGCCACTAAAAAAATTTACTTCTGTTTCATTTTCATTAACTATTTTCTTATCTTCTGCATTTGTTACGCTAAAAAAAGATAAGCATATTAAAACAGTTAAAATATTTAATAAAAACTTTCTCATAAATGAAACATATAACCTTAATCTTAATAAATAAATAGGTTTTGTTCTTTGAAAATGCTTATTAGATGTGAAAATTATGCCTAATTAAGAGTCCAAGAGGGAGATGAAGATTGTTAAGTACCCTTAATTAGACATTATATAATTATTACACCTTTAGTTTGTCTAACTTTTGAGAGAATAATGTTAAATTTGTGGCAACGAATAACAACTAATTTGAAGGTTTAAAATAACCAGAACCTTTTTTTCCTGTAAAAATTTCCTCTATCAATGGATGTTTAATTGGTTCGTCAGAATCATCGGGAATTAAATTTTGTTCTGAAACATATGCCTCGTATGTAATTTCGTTATTTTCTGCTAATAAGTGATAGAAAGGTTGATCTTTTTTAGGTCTAACATCCTCTGGTATTGATTGGTACCATTCTTCGGAATTATTAAATTCAAAATCAACATCGTAAATTACACCCCTAAAATCAAAATGTTTATGTTTTACAACATCACCAATTGAAAATTTAGCTTTGTTTACAGACATTAGATAAGTAAGAAGATATGTAAATTTAAATAAAAATCAATAGAAAAATATACCTTCATTCTTAGTTATGTTAACATTTCGTAATGAATAAATCTTTTATTAAATTTACTACTGATTTTGGTCCATTACTTATTTTCTTTATAATATACTTTAAGAATGAAAACGATTTGAAAATAGCAATACCACCTTTTATCATCGCTACACTTATTGCTTTAATTGTTGTTTACCTATTGGAAAAAAAAATACCAATGATGCCACTCATGAGTGGCGTGCTAATAACTTTCTTTGGAGGACTCACTCTATATTTTGATAATAATATTTTTTTTTATATGAAACCAACAATTATAAATATACTTTTTGCTTCAATACTTTTTTTTGGTAAATACTTTACTAAAAAACCCTTGTTAAAAATTTTCTTTCAAAATGCATTTAACTTGGAAGATGAAGGTTGGAAAAAACTTAATTATCGTTGGATTGGTTTTTTTATATTTGTTGCTTTACTTAATGAAATTGTTTGGAGAACTCAATCAGAGGTTTTTTGGGTCAATTTTAAAGTTTGGGGTTTATTACCTATTAGTTTTTTATTTGCAGCAAGTCAATTTCCATTAATAAATAAATATAAAATAGAAAAATGATTAAAAATTTAAAATTGGTTGTTAATAACGATAATATTAATAAAAATATTTTTTTTAATAAAAGTGAACTTAAATTAATATTAAATCTCTACGCTGCAATGGTTTCTGGAGGAGAATGGAAAGATTATGGATTAAGTATTTCAAAAAAAGAAGTAAGCTTTAACGTTTATCAAAGATCATCTGAAAATCCTGCTTATAAGATAACAAAAAATTTGAATCCAAAAAACAAAGGAGAGAATTATTTAATTAAAGATTCTAGAAATATAATTATTAATAAATCAGAGAATTTAGAAAATTTAATAAAAAAAATAGTTTGGAAAAAATTTAAATTAGTAAACTAAAATTATCTTCTTTGACCAAAAAGTCTCAGCAACATTATAAATAAATTAATAAAATCTAAATAAAGTGTAAGGGCTCCCATTACTGCTTTTTTTCCGATAATTTCGCCCGAGTCACTTGCCAAATACATATTTTTAATTTTTTGAGTGTCGTAAGCAGTTAGTCCAACAAATATTAAAACTCCAAGAATTGATATAACGAAATACATCATTGTAGATTTCATAAATATATTAACTACAGATGCAATTATAATTCCAATTAAACCCATCATTAGAAACGAACCAAACTTTGTTAAGTCTGTTTTTGTTGTGTATCCATAAATGCTCATTGCACCAAAAGTTGCTGATGTTATAAAAAACACTCTAGCAACACTTACACCCGTGTAAATCAATAATATCCAAGATAATGATAAACCCATAAGAGCAGCGAAAACCCAAAAAACAGTTTGTGCTTTAGCAGCGCTCATTTTTCTTATTCCAAAACTCATGTAAAATACTATTCCAAGAGGTGCTAGCATTACAATCCATTTTAATCCTGAAAAAAATAATGCGTTTCCAAAACTTGTAAACCCGGTTATTGCTCCACTCGCATCAGTTACAACTGAAATTTTAAAAGAAACTAAAGCTATGATTCCTGTTAACAGCACTCCAGACGCCATGAAATTATAAACTTTTAACATGTAGGCTCTAAGACCTTCATCTACTACATGCGTTTCGGCTGTTTTTACTTTTGACTGAATATTTTGTTTATTAAATTCCATAATTTTAAGTTAAATATATTGTTATACGGAGTATTTTTCAAGGTGTCAGAAGAGTTTAATAAAACTTTAAAATAGTTTATTTAAGGGCATGAATTTTAGAAGGTTAGGAAACACTGATTTAAAGGTCAGCACAATTTGCCTTGGCACCATGACTTGGGGTGAGCAAAATACTCAGAAAGATGCTTTTGATCAAATGGAGTATGCGGTAGATCAAGGTGTAAATTTTTTTGATACTGCCGAACTTTATGCAGTGCCAATGAAACCTGAAACAAGAGGCAAAACAAGTCAATTCATAGGTGAATGGTTTTTAAAAACTAAAA
>MDTE01011537.1_pt1 | contig 11972 bp, 13 predicted proteins | sample 811231 | NCBI WGS metagenome assembly MDTE01 (sample SAMN05326651, study PRJNA326480) | marine metagenome | isolation source: seawater | place: Indian Ocean: Red Sea | collected 2010
TATTTTTGTAAAGTAATCAAATAGTTGTTTTCTTCTATCACTTTTATCTGTAATACCTTGATCATCTAACAACTCTTCTTGTAATTTAATTTGATCTTGAATGACATCTATACCAGTTTGTGTACCAAGTAATTTAACTTGTGTTCCTATATCAGTTCCAGATTCAATTCCTGATATATCAGGAATTGGAATTTTATCTGCACCTCCCGATACTATATTTGCAATTCTTTCACTAAATGGTAATTTAGTTTCAGAACCAGGTGACGCTGCTTTCGCTTTTTTAAATGCTTCTAAAGTTTCTGGGCTTGTACCAAATTTAGTTCCTATTGATTCTAAACCCTTACCTATGGCTTGAGGAGCTGCGGCTATAACACCTGTTCTTAAAACATCACCTAAATTAGCTTCATCATCAGTAAGACCTTTTACAATACCTGCTCTTAAAAAAGAACCCATTGCACTCTTAGCACCAAGTGCTCCTAAACCCATACCTAATCCAGGAATAGCAGCAGCTATATAAGGAACAGCAGGTCTAATTTCCTTTGGTATAAGTTTTTTGATTGTTCTACGCGCTTTTTTAAATAATCTTCTAAGTCCCATATTATTCCTTGTGTGTGATAGATAGCAAATGGCCAGTTTGTAAGAAGCCTAATTTATCTAATTTACTGGTTTTTCCTACAGTCGTCAATATACTATTCCTCATCTTTATCGCTAGCAGCACCAATTAATGGCATCTTTGCTACCTTAATTTTAACAGATCTAGTAACGTCTTCAGCCACTGTATCTGTGTTAGGGTTATTAATATCGTCTTCTGCCTCTTTATCAGAGCCATATTCTTTGTTAGTTCTCTTGTTTCTTAATACTACCTCTGTTTCACATTTAACAATAGGGACCTGTTTGCCATCTATTGTTACGTATTCTATACCACCTTTTTCTATAAACATTTTAACTCCTATTGATTTCTAGCATTGATACCACAACATGCAACCTGTTTCCAGTAGCTGCAGTAGCCTTTAATATTTCACTTTCTTGTAATATTAAGGGCTGTTCTAACAGTTCTAATGTTGCGTTTGCTGATACTGTTTTTGTCTTAAATAAACTAAACACAGCTCCCGCTGCATCTGTAATTGTTAAAGTTATACTATCCGCGTTCCCCGAGTCTTCACTCACGATAATAGATTTAAGTATAAGTCTAGATGTGGATGGAGCGGTAACAACTGTAGTTATTCCATTAGTTGTTAAATCTACTTTTGCGTTTTGATATATATTAGCCATTAGTTAATAAAGAAAGCAAATCTTTCTTGTTCCTGTTTTACTTCATCTAAGAATGTAGAATTTAGTTGTTCTGTAATCGTGGTTAAGGCTCTGTTAATTTGCTTCTGGTTAGAGAAGTCATAGTCTTGTTTTGGTTCTGGTAATTTTATATTTATCTTTGCCATTATACTCTATAAAAATTTTGTACGTCCTCTAATGTTGCTGGAGCTTTTGGATCATTAAATGGAGAAATATTGTCTAATATCTCTTGATCTGAAATACCCATTATATTTCTTAAATTTCTTTGAGGACCTTGTAACATTTGTTTTTGTTTTTTTGTTAAATCAGCTAAATATTTATTAGGATCACCTAATTGTTTAAACCTATCTAATGTGTCTTTAAATTTATCTTTAATACCACCACCATCATCAGTGTCGTCAATTAAATTACTACTACGTAATTTTCCTACACCTGCTAAACCAAGACTTAGCATAGGATAAGCTGGACCTAATAAAGCTGTTCCAATTATATTTTGTAAGATTCCCTTTCTATTATCACGTATATAATTAGTTACTGGATTATCAGATAGAAAATCAATTATACCACCACGTCCTGTCCTTGTAGCTATGGCTAAATCTCTTTCAAAATCATCGTCTCCTTGAGTTTGTAAGTTTGTTAATTGTTGAGAATAAGTTGGTCTGTAATTTTCATCTCCTCCGCCAAATCCATCATCACCACTTGAGCTGCCACCACCTTGATCTCCAGGAGTGTCTGAATATGATGAGTAAGATCCACCCATGTCTTCACCATAAGAAGTATCATCAAAAAAACTTGGAATACCCATAGGAGTCATAGCACCAGAACCACCAGCATCTTTTAACATTTGTGCTTCTCTTGGATTTATATATGCAAGAAATTCTCCTCTAGGTGCCATCATCTTTGCATCTTCTAATGATAATCCACCACCAGCTAATAATTGTCTTGCTATTTGTGATCTTGTTATTGCCATTATCTTCTTCCGTCCGGTCTTAAATCTAAATTAATTGTTCCAAAACGCCACGACTCACTAGCGGCATCGTTTTCTATTTTAATATTTGCATATCTTCCTCTAGCTCGTGTGTCAAATTTTAAACTATTTGATGTAATTGTAAAGGGACTTAAAGCTGTTGAACTGCTTGATTGTGCAGGAAATCTTTTTACTGACATGGTTAATTTTGCATTTCCTTGTAATGTTTTAAAATCAGGTATAAATCTTTTCATAGATAAGAAAAACTCTCCATCTGTCTCTCCTGTTTTTATATCAAAATCAAATGATTGTATAAAAGAAGGCACCGTTGTTGTGCTACCATCTGCATTGGCTTGATCTGTGCCAACCTCATGTTCAAATAATGTTGTTTGTCCTAATCCTGTTTGACCTACAATCGCAGGGAAAGCACCTGCGCTACCTGATACAAATTTTGTGGCTATTGGTTTTGGATACACAGAAGCATCGATCCACGTTGTTCTAGTCTCTGTGCCTGTATACCAAACAGTATTTTCTCTTGAGCTTTCGCCATAATTATAAACTACATACTTATCATTGAAGTCTGCATTTGACGATGGGTAGTACCAAACAACTTCTGTAAATAAATTATTAAGTCCTGCTGCAACTTGTTGACCTTTTGTTACATTTATATTTTCATAAACATGATCTTCTACAGAACAAGCTAATGTTTTAACAGTACCATCAAATAGAAAGAATCCGTTTGGACTCATCCAATAAGCTATACCATCGATTTCAACTGCAGCATTCTTACCTATTAAACCACAGTTCGTGCCAACTTGTTCAAAACCAAATGTAAAAGGAGCGCCTACAAATTTCATGGTATACAAAGCATTGTCAGTCCAGACTAGAATTGTTTCTTTTGCTTTTAATGCACCAATAATTTTTGTGCCATCTTGTAATCTTTGTGTACCAGCTGTGTTCGTTGCAGATGTGCCATAAGAATTTATATCTTCTGCATCAGAGAATCTAATAAACATATTATCTCTTGTTGCACTATTACCTATCGTTGTTTCAGTTCCAAGGTGAATTAAGTGTCTTGTTGTTGGTGATATTAAAGTTACTCTTGTTGATGTGGGATTTGCACCTGTTGCAAAATTTGTTGTAGTTGTAGAAGCTCTAGTCGCAAATGCACTTGCAGCACCAGCGTTCCATGTAAATGTTTTACCATTTGCAATAGTTGCAATTAATACCTCACCAAAGTTATCTAACGACCAAAGACCAGGTTCAAGTGTAATACTAGATGCAGAGGCCGCGCTTCCCCATCCACCTGTGCTCCAAGAATCTAAACCCCAACCATAACCATATGATTGTTCTGCTGGTCCAACTCTTTCAAATACTTTTACGCTCAACGATCCACCGGTAGATACAGTTCCACTAGCGTTACTAGATTGTGTGATTGTAAACGTGCTTGTTGATGGTACAGTTATAACTTGAAAATTTTTATCTTCGAAATCAGAATTACTAAAACCTGTACCACCAGGTAATGTTACAGAATCTAATTGTACAATATCACCTACAGCTAAACCGTGAGCTGACTTTGTAATTGTACATGTAGCTGAACCACTAGTTGTAGCAATAGTCGCTGATGTTAATGTAGTTTTAATTGGTGTAACATCATACAATTGACCTTCAAAATAAATTAGTAAAGATTTATCTGTTCCTATAGCAACATATCTATTACCATCAAGATCTACAAAGGCATGAGTTTTTCTTGCAACACCAGATATTGTTGTGGTTAATAATGAGGACCAACCACCAACTTTTTCTGGTAAACCATATCTGAATCTAACATTATCAGAATCAACCCATCGTGCTGTTGCACCAACTGTTGTATTCTGTTTGTCAATGCCTGGTAAAAATTTGACTTGTTTAAGAGCCATTGTTGCTCCTATGATATCTTAGTCGTTTTATAGACCCAACCTCTTGCTGTATTAGCAAAGACTACGGTAAAAGCAGCGCTATTAGTATTAATTGTTAAATCACTAGCAGCTCCGTTTATGTTAGATCCGTTTCGACCAACAGTTATATTGTTTGATGCAGCAAAGTTACCGCTGTCTATAATTGTAACTTCATCACCTACAGAAGGAGAAGCAGGCAGTGTAATTGTTACCGCTGCGTTAACACCCGTTGCAGATGTATTAACTAATAATTGATCACCATCAACTGCTGTGTAGTTTGCTGGTACTGTATAATAACCTTTTTTAATTAAACCTTTATTTACATTTGTGCCATCAGAATAAACTAAAGATACTGATGCCGGTGGTAAAGTAACACCTGTGCCTGATACTGTTTTAAATGTTAAAGAATAATTACTGCTTGATCTATTTGTTCCATCTTGAACAATGTAAACTCTTTCAAAAGTATCTGGAACTGTAACAGTTCTATTAGCTGCAAGTGTACCTGTTAATTTTAAAAATAAATTTTTACCATTTGATACAGCACCCTGACTGATTGCAAGAGCTACATCACCAGAACCAACGTCAACTGATATATAACCAGATGCAGCTTGTTCTAGTTGTTGTAAATTTGTATTTGTGATGGTACCCCAGGTACCTGCTTTTTCACCTGTTGTGATTAATTCTAAATTTAAATTACTACTATACGTCGATGCCATAATTCTCCTACGGGTTTAGCGGATCTATAGGGATCCATGTTTGTCCTGCTCCCGGATTCAAGTTCTGCCAAGATACCACAGAAACACTACCGGTTGCAACATTAAATCTATTACCTGTTACTACAGCTGGAAATCTAATACCTGCGGTAGCGTTACCAATAGATACGTTTAATCTATTACCATTTACCACAAATTCAACGTTTTGAGAGCCTATTCCGGCAAAGGTTGTTGCTGCAAAAGGTGTTGCTCCAAAAAACATTATATATTAATCCAGTTCTGATTAGCATTAGGATCAACTTGAGTCCATATTCTAAACTCAACAGTATTATTAGCAACATTTAGTCTATTGCTAGTTAATCCGTTTGCAGGGCTAATCTTACCTGCAGCTTTTACTGTAAATGGAACAGGTGATCCTTGTCCAAATTCAGTTGTAGTAATATTTAATCTTGGTCCTGCTCCTAATACAACAGTACATTTTGCTTTTACTGTAAATGATTTAGGTGATCCACCATCAAATGTTTGAGTAGATATTTCAAGACCGTTTCCTGTAAAAGTAACATTAGCTTCACCAGATATTGTTACATTTCCTATAGCAGCATTTAATCGATTGCCTTGTGGTATAACAATAGCATCAGCTGTTGTTGTTACAGTGTTGTTAGAAACATTTACTCTATTGCCAGTAACCGGTACATCTCTTGGTGCTCTACCTTCAGCTGTTCCTGTAGAGATATTTAATCTGCTTCCAGTTAATACTTGAACTGCTTTAGCTACAATTGTTGGATCACTTGTAGATAAATTTAATCTATTACCTGTAACGGTTACATCAAGAGGTGCTGTTACATCTACATTGCCGATTGTAACATTTAATCTTACACCTTGAACACCTACAAATGCGTTAGGGCTAAATCCTACATCTGAAAACGCTGCTGCGGAAAAGGGAGTAGTTCCGAAATACATGCGAGATTACCTCGCTAGTGCAGGGATGTTGTTACTTCCTACGATTGGTGATTCTGCAAATGCTATATAGTAATAAGTTGAAGCTGCATTTTGATTTCCTGCACTTGTTCTAAGTTTAAATCCATGTGAAAGAATATCAACTGCTGTTGATTGTTCACTAGCAGTAGTGTCAGGAAGTAAATATACATTTGTTTCATTATAACCTGGTCTTTTAGTATCAACTAAAGACCAACTAGCACCTGATGAATTTCTTTTCATTAAAATCCATGCAGGTTTAAAACCAGTATAAACAAAACTACCGTCAGAATTATTATTTCCTCTATAGGCTCCAACTCTAGAAAATCCTGTTTTTTCAGCAAAAGCATAACAAATGTAATTTTTGCTACTACCATTTGATTTACTATCAGTTCCTAAAGTTATTAAAGAAGAAGTAGGTGTGGTGCTATTAAAAACACCTGATGCTGCTTGTTCATTGTCTGTAGTATTTAAGTGAAAAACAGAAGCATTACCTAATATACTATGATAAACAATCCAATCAGCACTATCAGTTAAATTTTTTATTATCATAAATTTTGGTACAGCACCTAAACCATGACCAATGGTTGCGTTACTTCCGGTACCAGTATATGAAGATATTGAAAAACCTGATGTTGTATTAACTGATGTGTAAGTAGTGTTTATAGAACCATCTGTATTTGAAGAACCTTGACCAGTTCCTGCTTTCCAATTCCAAGAAACATAATTATAATTTTTATTAACTGATGTACTATCTCCTAAAGTAAATCCATCGGTATCAAAACTTTGTAATCTGTTTGAGTTTGTTGCTTCTGCGTTAGTTGCATTTGTAGCAATATATTTTGTTGCTCCTCTTACAGGATCAAAAACTTCATGGTCTAAAGCAGCATTTCTTCCTTTAATCCAAACCCAATCAGGTTGAAAACCTACACCTGTGATTGCTCTGCCGTCTGTATTATTTCCTGTATAAAGTAACGTATTAAAATAATCCGTTGATTTATTTACTGTTGTATAAGCCATTATTCGTTTAATCCTTTCGTACACATTGCAGTATAACCAGCTGGTACATCGTATTCAAAAACACCATGGTTACTTGCGTTAGTTCCAGCAGAAGCTACTGCTGTTGTTCCAAAAAATCCTTGACCAAAATTACATGATATTGTTCTAGTTCCACTTGTTCCAGCAACTGAAACTCCAAATATATAATAATCACCATAACTGCCTTGTAAATTTGATAAAGCATATCCTCCAGTGCCTGAACCACCTGAGGTCGGAACTCCTGAATTTAAAAATGTTCCATTCTTAGACCAATAAACATATCCGTTATCTATATCCAAAGCTACTCCAATAATATCGCCTTGTGCTGCTGAACCATAACTTCCTACTGATCCACCGTTATAATAAAGTGCTGATGCTCCTGGTTGATAAGCAACACCATCAGTATCATCACCGATGTAATCTATTCCTGAACCAGTTCCCACAAATACACTTTTAAAAGCATTTACGACACCAAAGTTTGTATAGCCTGATGCAGTTTCTAATTTAAACTCAGCATAATATTTACCAGCAAAAGCACCAAACGTTGCTAAACCTGGTTTATAACCAGAGTTTGTTTTTGTAATTGTTAAACATCCATTTGTTGTTGGTGGTGTTGCAGATAACATTCTATTTAATGTAGGAAAATTGTTACTAGGATTATCTTGAGTGGTTAACAAAGTTCCTGCACCAACCGTAAAATTATTAGAATTTCCTGATTGATCTGTTACTGAATTACTATCTTTTAGAATAAAGAAACCATTTGTTCCATATGTAACAGATGGAGATGTATTTATTTTCCAAATACCAGTGGTGCTATCAAAAGAACCAAATGTTGTTGGACCATATTTTGTTCCATCTATAAAATGAACGTGTGACATTACACAGTCACCTACACCTGTACCAGCAGTTTCTGCATTTATATAAATAGGTATTGCTTGATTAAAATTACCTGCTTCATTTTGTGTGTAACCATCATCTGTAGCAAAGGAAGTTTCTTGAACTCCATTTACATAAATTTCTGTTTCAGGTGATGCAAGAGTTTTATCAACCGCTAACATAATATGATACCAAGCTCCGCTGTCTCGAAATAATCTATTTGTAAGTTTCGTGACTATTGTTGAATTAGAAGTTACTTCATAAAATCTAAGTTTGTCATCACCATCAAATCTTAATGCACTTCTACTAGCATTGCTAGAATAGAAACTAATTATATTACTTTCTGTATTGAGTGCATTTCTTTTAATCCAAGCAGAAAAAGTCCATTTTCCTACTGAATTGTTATTTGCTGTTGCAGTTCTAGTTAAATAAGTTGTAGCCATTATGTAAACTGTGCTCCTCCTGAAGCTCCATGTGATATTGTTATACTAAACGCTCTATCAGCTGTTTGGCCCTGAGCATCTGTTGCACGTATTGTAAATGAATACGTGGTTGTTGCAGTCGATCCCGTTTCAGTTCCAGTAATAGCGCCTGTACTTGAATTTAAACTTGCACCACCTGGAAGTGATCCGGACTGTACAGAAAAACTTGTAGCATCTGTTGCGGCAACTGTAAAGTTTATAGTTCCGCCATTTGCAACTGTGCCCAAACTTCCTGCCGCAGTTGTCCATGCAGGTGCATCAGAAACTGTAAGTAAAGCTGATGCTGATCTACATGCTAGACCATCGTTATTTTCTAATCTTAAAAAATATGTACCATCAACCGGTAAAGTAAAATTTGCAGTTACTGAAGTTGCACTCGTAAATGTTACAGAGTTTGCAGTTACGATTGCTCCAGTAGATGCATTGATTGCATCAACAAAAGGTGGTGTTGAACTATCTTTAAATCCAGTTCCGGTAATAACTACGTTTGCAGCGTTATTATCTATAACAGTGGGGCTGATAGAAGATATCACTGGTTTAGTTTCTTCAACAGTAGCAAAAGATAATACACCAGATCCGTTTGTAGTTAACGCTTGTCCACTTGTACCATCGGTTGCAGGTAAAGTTAAAAAGACTCCAGTATTTAATTTTGTAGAATTGTGATTAATAAAATTACCCATGTTCGCGTGTGATGAACATTGATAATATAAAACGTTTGGCGTTGTGTTATCGACAGCGATTGTAGTGTGAGCCCCTGAAGTTCCTGGTGTCCCTGAAGTCGTAACTCCAGTTGTATATTGAGTTGTTTTAGATACGTTGTTGTAAAATCTTAAAGGATGTCCATCGTTTGATGCATCTGATTGATCAAACTTGTAGTAATATGGTTTACCTGTATCATTACCTTTTAATTCTATAATAGGTGTTTGTACACCATCAATAAAATAACCATTAGAACTTCCAACATTGTGATATGGAGAAGCTGCAGTTTTTGCTGCAACGGTTACTGTAAAAGTTTTTGGACTAGAAGAAGAAAAATACGTTCCCTCAAAACCACCGCCACCAGAATCTTTACTGATGATCAGGTTTCCGTTTTGGTCCTGTATTGTATCTACTTTTAGTATACTACTCATAATTATTTTGCCGTTGCCGGAATGTTATTACTTCCTACTAATGGTGCTTCTGCAAAAGCCATATAATATATTGCTTCATTATTTTTATTTCCAGCAGTATTTGTATTTCTTATTTTAAAACCATTAGAAAGAATATCGATTTGATTACTACCTGTTCCTTCAGCTTGAGAATCATCAGTCTCTAACCAATTATTTACAAGATTGTAACCTGGTCTTTTACTATCCCACATTTTTGTACTGTCTGAATTTGCATCAACTCTCACTACTATGAATGCAGGTTTAAATCCTGTATAAACAAAAGGACCATTAGCATTACCATTTCCAGTATATTTTCCAAACTTACTGAACCCAGTCTTTTCTGCAAAGCAATAAGCTATAAAGGTTTGTGAGTTTTGATTTACATTGTGATTACCACCAATAGAAAATACAGAAGAAGTTGGAGCCGTATCTCCAAAATAAGCTGATGAAGTTGCTGCAGCATTCGTAGAATTTAAAAGAAAATGTCTAGTAGGTCCTAACTCATGGTGATACATTACAAAATTTAAACTGTTAGCTGATGTTTGTTTAATTAAAATTAATTTTGGTGCTACTCCTAGTCCATGACCAACAGTTTGTGTACCACTTTCATAACCTGTGTATTGGCATATTGAAAAACCCGCTGTTGTATTAACCGATGTATATGTTGTATTTATTGAACCATCTGTATTTGAAGAACCTTGGGCATTAGCACCTCTCCAACACCATGCAGCAAAATTATCAGATGAACCATTGTGTTGATCATTACTTCCTAACGTAAAACCATCTGTACCAAATGCAGTTAATCCGTCTGAGAAAGTTATCTCACCATTAGTAGTATTACATTGTAATGATTTTGTTACTCCTCTTACAACATCATACCATTGATGATTGTCGCCATCAGTTCTGTCTTTTAACCAAACCCAATCAGGTTGAAAGCCAACACCTGTTATTGATTGTGTTGAACCATTACCTGTATAAAGTTTAGTGTTAAAATAATCTGTAGATTTATTAATTGTAGTATAAGCCATTATTCGTTTAGTCCTTTCGTTGATAGAGCTGTGTAACCTGCTGGCACATCATACTCAAATTTACCGATACCTGATGCGTTAGTTCCTTCAGAAGATATTGCTGTTGTTCCAAAATATCCATTACCGAAGTTAGCATCACAACCATCCCAACCACCACCACTTGTTGAACCAAAATGAAAACAAATATCTTCTGATGCAGTCCACCAACTATCGCCTGATAAATCTACTGCTCCAGTTTTTGATGAGCCTGATGTTGGAACTCCTGTTACTGAACTAACTACTCCGTAAGTTCCGTTTTTATGAGCATAGAAAGCTCCATTATCTAAATCCATGGCTATTCCAACGATATCACCATTACCAATACCACTTGCAAAATAACCACTAAATTCTTGACCAGTTCTCATTAATGAACCATCAACTCTAACTGAACAATTGCCTGTAAAACCCGTAGCAAATATTTGTGTGTTGCTTCTTAAAGCATCTGTAATTAATACCATATCACCAACACCTACTGCAAAAGTTGAATCATTTGCAAACCTTTTAAATTCTGCATAAAATTTTCCACTTTTAGGCATAGCTAAAGTTGATATTGCTTCGCCATAGTTTCCATTACCATTTGCTCTTATAGATGTGTTACCATTTGAAAAAGTAGGAAATGTTCCACCATAATAATTAAGATGATTAAAAGTAGCAAAATTATTACTAGGACAATCTTGTAAGTTTGTAAGTGTACCACCAGCAACTGTAAAATTATTAGAGTTGCCTGATTGATCTGTAACTCCAAGGTTGTCTTTCAAAACAAAATAACCATTGTTTCCATATGTAACTGAAGGCGCAGTTTTAATTTTCCACTCTCCAGTCGTTGCATCTGTTTCACCAAAAGTATCTGGACCATAACTTTGTCCATCACAAAAATGAACATGTGTCATGGCACCACCAAAGTAATTATTATTATTATAAGTTCCTAATGAATGAAGATTAGCAGAATTAAAGTAACTACCACCATCTTGTGATTGTCTTGTAGAAGTTGAATAACTAACCTCAGAACCATTCACATACATTCTTGCTCTATCCGATGCGCTTGCTTGTGTATAATCAATTCTTACAACGACGTGATACCAAGCCGACAAATCTCTGAATAGTTCAGTTGATATTAAATTTGTAACAGTATTACTGCTAAATCTATCTTCAAATTGTAATGGTGCATTGCCATCAAATCTTATTCTAGAGTAATTATTATCATCAGTTCTTGTTGTAACAAGAGTTTCTTGTGTGCCATCAATACTTCTTTTTACCCAAGCAGACCAAGTATATTTCTTAGTGTTAGTTGCTGTGCCATGAGTTCTTGTTAATTTTGTGCTAGCCATTAATTAAATCCTCCTGATCCTGTAGCTCCGAATGATGATTGTAGCGTGAAAACCCTATCAGCTGTTTGACCTTGGGCATCTGTCGCTCTCAACGTAAATGTGTAAAGAGTTGGAGTAGTGCTACTACCACCAAAGTCAGTAGTAGTTATCA
>MDTE01099735.1_pt1 | contig 11972 bp, 8 predicted proteins | sample 811231 | NCBI WGS metagenome assembly MDTE01 (sample SAMN05326651, study PRJNA326480) | marine metagenome | isolation source: seawater | place: Indian Ocean: Red Sea | collected 2010
GGCTTCCTTCATATAGGGAGCACCGATCAACTTGCCTTGAAGGTCATATAGCCAACCATGATAAGGGCAGCTGAATTCTTCAAGGTTGCCCTCGCCACTCGCCACTTCGACGCCGCGATGGGCACAAACGTTGGCGAACGCGTTAAGCGCGTCATTCCCATCACGACAAATTATGACTGGCTCGCCCATCACGCGGAAAGTGCGGTAATCACCGGCTTTTTCAAATTCCTCGACCCGCGCCATCGCTAACCAATCCTGCATGAAAATCTTCTGCTTCTCGAGTTCGAAGACTTCCTGGGAGTGGTAGATGTAGCCCGGCAAGTGTTGGGCGTGGCCAAGATCCCCGCGTGATTGAGCTAGATTAAGGTCTTCTTTGAGCGCTGGTGATACTTCAGCCATCGCCATTTTTCGTGGCCTCCCCGCAACTAAAGACCTAGCGAGTATAAACCAGCAAAGTCCCGGTGTACTGAATGGCATCAAGCGCGGCACGGCGCTAAGCACAGTCATTGAACCGAGCATGGTGTTCACGCGCTTGTGCGTCGACCAGGCGGAGCAGGCTCTCGAAGGTACGAAAGACGTGGATGCCGCACCAATGCTCAGTCTGATCGACAACGCTTCGATCAAGTCGTGGGATAAGTCGAGTGCACTGGTTCCGAGTAGCTGGAAGCCGATCTTCCGCGTCGACTAAGAGAAACCTAGGACCACTCTTCAAAAGCGGCGCTGTTGTCTGCACCCCTCTATTCTTCAGTTAGCGCTCCTGCCTGCTGGATAGCCGCCCATACCTTGGCAGGGGTCGCAGGCATATCGATATGGATGACCCCGTAGTCGGCCAGGGCATCAACCAAAGCCGCAATCACCGCGGGTGGTGCACCGATTGCGCCGGCTTCGGCCGCGCCTTTTGTTCCCAGTGGATTGGTGCGACACGGCACATCATTCCAACCGGTATCGAGCATCGGCACATCAGAAGCACGCGGCATCCCGTAGTCCATGAACGAACCGGTCAACAGCTGGCCCGAATTCTCGTCGTAGATAGCTTCTTCGATCAACGCCTGGCCAACCCCCTGCACCACGCCGCCATGCACCTGTCCCGCAGCAAGCAGCGGATTGATCAGGTTTCCAAAATCATCGACCACGGAGAATTTAACGACCTCTACGGCACCGGTTTCGGGATCAACCTCCACCTCGCAAATATGGGTTCCGTTAGGAAAAGTAGGAGCCTCGGTGACGAAGCGACCAAGACCGATCAGACCATCACCGCCCCCCTCACGCATCCCTGCAGCGATGCTAAACAAACTGATGGTGCGATCGGTACCGACGACGCGAAATGCACCGTCGCTGAATTCGAGATCGCTGACTGCGACTTCGAGCAGTTCCGAAGCGGGAACTTGGGCCTCCTCGACAACGTTGTTGGCCGCAACCAACACCGAGCCACCTCCAATAGTTATCGAGCGCGAGCCTAGGCCGCCACCACCGAGTTGGGTATCTTCGGTATCACCTTCCCGCACGTTGATGCGGTCGAACGGAATACCGAGTTTGTCAGTCAGGATTTGTGCAAACGCTGTTTCATGCCCTTGGCCGTTAGATTGCGTGCCTATCCGCAAGGTAACCGTGTCGTCGGGCTCAAAACAGATCACGGTTTCCTCAGTGCGAAGTAGCGGGGCGGCGCACTCGTCAATATAAGTCGCGATACCGATACCACGACACTTCCCTGCTCGCTCGCTTTCAGTGCGGCGCGCGCTGAACGAGCCCCAATCGGCCAACGCTTTAGCCTGATCGAGGCCGGCAGCGAAATTGCCACTGTCGTAGACCATGCCAAGTGTGGTGGTGTGTGGCATCATCTCGGGCTTGAGGAAATTACGCTTGCGCAAATCTCCTGGATCGACGCCGAGCTCCAAAGCGGCGAGATCGATCAGTCGCTCGAGGCGGTAGACGATTTCCGGCCGCCCGGCACCTCGGTATGCACACACGGGAGCAGTGTTTGTAAACACGCCTTTAACACCGACGTAGGCTTCGGGAATGTCATAGACGGTGGTCTGCATCACCGCATACGCCGTGTGAATAATGGTACCTACATTGGATAGATAGGCCCCCATGTTGGCATTTGACTGGCAACGATAAGCAAGGAATCGGCCATCTTTGTCCAGCGCCAGGTCGGCGCGCGTGGTGATGTCACGGCCGTGGGTGTCAGCTGTGAATCCCTGACTGCGATCGCCGCTCCACTTGACCGGCCGGCCGATGCGCCGCGCCGCCCACATCGCCAGCGCATGCTCGGGATAGACATTAATTTTTCCGCCAAAGCCACCACCGACATCGGGCGTTACCACCCGTATCTTGTCCTCGGGGACCTTGAAAATTTCTGCCGCCAAGCTTTCGCGGCACCGATGCGAAGACTGGGTTGAGGTGATGAGTGTATAACGCTCGCTGCCGAGATCGTACTCGGCGAGCGCCGCACGCGGTTCCATATAGTTCGGAACCACGCGGTTGTTGACGAGATCTAGTGAAACCACGTGCGCTGCGCTAGCAAATGCAGCATCCGTCGCAGCATGGTCGCCTACCCCATAGTCATAACAAACGTTGTTGGCAGCATCGTCCCAGATCTGCGGCATTCCCTCGTCTGCAGTACTAGTGGTGTTAATCGTGCACGGCAGCGATTCGTATTCGATCTCAACCAGATCGCTACCGGCACGCGCCGCTTCCACGGTCTCTGCGATGACGATCGCCACGGGTTCCCCGACATACCGAACGCGGCCTTTCGCCAACAACGGACGCGGGGGGTAGGCGTTTTGCGAACCATCTAGGTTGTCGACACGGTAAATGCACGGCAGGTTTCCCAGACCGTCGGCGATAACATCTGCCGCCGTAAGCACGGCAAGCACACCTGGCAACGATTGCGCCGCGGCATTATCGATTGTACCGAGCTCGGCATGGGCATAAGGCGAACGCACAACGTGCATGCGCACCTGATCCTCCAGCGTGATGTCATCGGTATAGCGCCCGTGGCCTGTGACCAGCCGGGGGTCTTCCTTGCGTGAAACCGGCTGGCCAATTCCGAATTTTTGCATACCGGCACTTTCCTCCTATTTTACGGACCCGCGTAGAAGCTGCAGGCAATGATGCTTATACTAGGGGGTAGGGTTGGTTTCGGCGAGGAGACAACAATGGCGCTTACCGACAGTTTTGACTCGGCAACCGTGAGCCGCGACGTCGCTCAGACCCAGGCACCGCTCAACGAGGCAGTTCACGTGCCCGGCTTCATCTACAACTCGGAAACAGTTTTTTCGCTCGAGAAAGATCGCCTATTCATGAAAGAGTGGGTGTGTACGATTCGCGAGGAGCAGGTGGCCAATCCTGGCGACTACATTGCCATGAGGGCAATGGGAGAACCCTTCATCGTGTGTCGCGACAACGATGGCAACATCAACGCATTCGCTAATGTCTGCGCCCATCGTGGTGTAGAAGTCGCATCCGGGGAAGGCAATCTCAAGGAGTTTAGCTGCCCCTACCACGGCTGGCTCTACGACCTGAAGGGTAAATTGATCGGCGCACCCTATATGAAGGAAGCCGAAGGCTTTGACCCCGCTAATTGCCAACTAAGGCCGCTCCAGGTTGCTACCTGGGAACGCTGGGTGTTCATTAGCTTCAACCCTGACGCCGAACCTTTTGATAAGTTCGTCGAACACTTCGATCGGGAGTTTGGCTGGCTGAAAATGCGAGACTGCCGACTCGGCGATCGAGCTGTTCTCGAAGTTAATTGCAACTGGAAGTTCATCAATGAGAATTTGATGGACGTATATCACTTCCAGACCCTGCACGCCGATTCGTTTGGCGGATACCTCGATGGCGAAAAATTCAAGATCGAACTCACCGACCGCGGCGGGGTGAGCGCTTTCTACAAGGCTGCGCCTATGGTGCCCGAAGGTAAGAGCCTATTTGGACCGATGCCGTGGATGGGTGAAGAGAACATGGACCTAGGCTGCATGGGCCATCTACCGCCCAATTTGCACATTTTTGGTCGCGGCGACGCGGTCACGGTCTACGTAATCTGGCCAACCGCGCCGGATAAGACGCAGGTGATCATCCACCATCTATTTCCTGCTGAGCACCACGAGCTGCCCGACTTTAAGGAGAAGCTGAAGGTTTACTACGACTATCAGATTATGGTCGTCAGCGAGGACAACTCCATGGTCGAAGGCATGCAGCGAAACATGGGATCAACCCGCTTCGTGCCAGGTCCTATGTCGGAGCACGAGAAAACGGTGCACAACATTATCAACGGATACCTCTCCCGCACCTTTGGTGAAGAGGGCGTGCAGAACGCCGTTGCGGCCAAATGAGCCACTTAGCAGTGGCGCGATGACATAATGGAAGAGACAATGTCCGTCGCAGAGACTCTTGATCAAACCCGCAGAGTTGGAACTGAACTAACCCGCGTTGGTCTGACGAAGGCGACGCATATCGGCGGCGAGTTCTACACCTCGCCCGAGATTGCCGCCTTGGAGAAGGATAACATCTTCATGCATGACTGGCTTTGGGTCGCGCGTGCAGAAGAGCTTCCTAATTCCGGCGACTTCATGACCTTCCGCATTGCCGACGAGCCAATCATAATTACCCGAAATAGAGACGGCGAGATTAAAGCGTTTGCCAATGTGTGTGCGCACCGTGGCGTCGAAGTTGCAACCGGCCAAGGCAATACTAAGGAGTTCAGCTGCCCCTATCATGGCTGGCTTTACGACCTTGACGGCAAGCTCGTTGGAGCGCCTTACATGAAGGAAGCGGAGGGTTTCGAACCGGGATCGTGTCAACTTAAACCGATCAAGACCGCTTCATGGCAGGGATGGGTGGTGGTGTCATTCGCCGACGACCCTCCCTTGATCGACGACTGGTTCGCCGATTTCGAGCGCGACTTCAATTTCCTTCACCAGGAGCGATGCCGGCTGGTGGAAAAGGCTGTCTAGGAGGTCGACTGCAACTGGAAATTCGCGGTCGAGAACTTCATGGACTACTACCATGCCCAGGTCCTACACGCCGATACTTTCGGTGGTGCGATCAACATTAACACTGTGCCGTTCACGCTGCACCGCAATGGCGGCTTCAGTGCGTTCTACGATGCAGCGCCGACCGCGCCCGGTGACAAGTCAATCCTGCCCAAGCTGCCGTGGCTTGAGGACAAGGAAGAAACCTTTGGCGCCGGTGGGGCAATTGCGCCGAACGTCAACTATTTCGGCCGCATTGACGAAATCTTCGTGATGATCAACTGGCCTATCTCGATAGACCGCACGCGTATCATCGTCTACATGCTGATACCAGAAGAGCATCTCCAAATTCCTGGACTCGACGAGATCGTCTCCCGCTACCGATCGTATCTCGATGCCGTGGTGCAAGAAGACGTCAGTATGGTTAGGGCGTTGCAGCGCAATATGTACTCCCGTACGTTTACGCCCGGACGGATGTCAAAGATCGAGGCGCCCATCCACCACTACGTCAACCACAATATCAATCGTATTTTCGGCGGCTAGGTTTCGACCTCGGCGCCCCCAACACGCTTAAGGGGAGTTTTTTTGATGCCCAACAAGTGGCTGATCTCAGCTGATTCACATGTGATGGAACCGCCCGATTTGTGGAATAAGGCGCTCGGTTACAAGTGGGGCGACGCAGTGCCGCGCGAAATCGATAAGTGGCAAGGTCAAGAGGGCCGCTTCTATTTTACGGGTGCCGAAGCATTCAAGCTCGGCGAGCTGGTCGAGGGTGAAGGCGAACTTCAGCAGAAATTATTTCGCGCCACCGAAGACCCGGCAGCGCGCCTCGAATGCAATGACGAGGATGGTATCTGGGCTGAGATCTTGAACGCTACCAACATGCTCTACTCGATGCGCATCGAGAACCCCGGCTTGGGGCGCGATTGCTGCAGCGTGTTCAACGACTGGCTGATGGAGCATTGCAGTCAGGACCGCAAGCGCCTGCTAGGAACGGCGATGGTTTACATGGATGATGTCGACTGGGCGGTCAGCGAACTCGAACGCGCGGCCAAAAACGGTCTAGTTCAGGTAATGATCAACTGCGACGCCCGACCCGACTGGGAACCATACAGGTCGAGCAAGTACGATCCGTTTTGGGCCAAAGCTGTCGAGCTCGATATGCCGGTTGTGCTCCACATCATCACCGGCAACGCGCGCGACTCCTTCACCCTCCACGGCAAAGACCGAGAGAATGGTCCCCGCTGCGGTTGGGGCATCTTTTCCGAGGCCGGCGCCGTGCTGTCGAACGAGTTCATCTTCGGCGGCATTCTCGACCGCCATCCCAACCTTAAAGTGGTGCTTTCAGAGTATGAGGTTTCGTGGCTGATCTACTGGATGTTCCGCACTGAACAGCGCCAGCAAGCGTTCGGACCAGCGCAGGGGCTGTCGCTCACGACAAAGCCGATCAAGGAATACATGGCCAATGTTTTCCATGGAATAATCGACGATCCCTTTGTAGACAAAACACTGGACGTGATCGACTCCAAAACCGTGATGTGGGGCTCCGACTTTCCGCACCCACGCTGTACTTTTCCAAACAGCGAGAAGATCGTCGACGAAACATTTGGCGGCTTGCCCATGGACGTGCAGGAGGACCTCTCCTTCTACAACGCGGCACGGTTCTACGACATTGCGATACCGGAAGCGGGTCGCATCATCACCGCATAGTATCGCCCATGCGCAGTGATCCGAAGCGACTGTCGCGGATCACTGCGCCGCGGCAAGCGCGGCGCTATAAGCCGGCCCATTGGCTAAGGTAGTTGCCATTTGATACGCTTGGTAGCGCTTGGCGATTGGGAGAAGGAGGCACCCTATGGCGCTTGCAGAAGCTGACAGCGGTTACGGAATTGATCTCGCCGCGATTAAGGATGAGGTCCAAAAGACGCTAAGCCCGCTCGACGAAGCCCGGCATCTTCCGGGGGAGATCTACACCTCGCCCGAGGTCCTGGCGCTCGAAAAAGAGCGCATGTTCATGAAGGACTGGCTGTGTATGGCGCGGCTCGAGGAGATAGAGAATCCCGGTGATTATATTACCTTCCGGGTGCTCGATGAGCCCGTCCTGATAGCGCGTGCTGAGGATGGCGAGGTCAACGCCTTCGCCAACGTGTGTCGCCATCGCGGCGTCGAAGTTGCAACCGGCCAAGGCAACGTAAAAGAATTCAGCTGCCCCTATCACGGATGGCTTTACGATTTGAAGGGTCACCTCCAGGGCGTTCCGTTTATGAAGAATGTCAAGGACTACGACTTCCAGAACTGCCGGCTAAAGACGCTGCGCACGGCGGTCTGGGCCGGCTTCATCTTTATCAGTTTCAACCCGGACGTCGAGGCTCTCGAAGACTACATCAAAGACTTCGAAAATGCCTTTGGCTTGCTGAAGATGGAAGAGTGCAGGCTAGCCGACAAGCTAGTGGCCGACCTCGACTGCAATTGGAAACTCGTGGTCGAGAACTTTATGGACATCTACCACGTCCAGACCATCCACACGGATACCTTCGGTGGCGCTATCAAGCTTGAGGACTTCAACTTCGAGACCAAGAAACGCGGCTTTTTCTCGGCGTTCTACGACGCGGCACCGATGGTGATCGGCCAAGAATCGTTATTCGGCAAGATGCCGTGGATGGATAAATACCCCGAGAGCTTTGCGTGCACGGGGATCATGGCGCCCAATCTTCAAATGTTTGCACGCTGTGACGACGTACAGCCGTTCGTGATTTGGCCACTGGCGCCCGACAAGACCCGGGTCATCGTCTACACCCTGATGCCGGAAAAAAACTTTGAAGATCCGGAGTTCGATAAAAAGCTCAAGGATTATGTCGACTTCATGGTTCAGGTAGTTGGTGAGGACGAGGAGATGGTGCGCTCGTTACAGAACGGGGTTGGTTCACGTTCGTTCGAGCCCGGGCCGATGTCGTACCTCGAAACCAGTATTCATCACCTGATCAAGTACAACCTCGAGCGCACCTTCGGATGACGCCACAGCGGACCCGCTGATAAGGGTCCACGGATGTATATTGGGCAAGCGCTTAAACGGCGCGAGGACGAAAAGTTCCTCCGCGGACGTGGTGCCTACGTCAGCGACGTCACCCTGCCGAACATGGCCTACGCGGCATATGTACGGAGCGCCCATGCTCATGCAGTTATCCGCGGCTTCACGACTGATGCAGCGCGCGCAGTTCCCGGCGTTCTTGCCGTGCTCACGGCACAAGACTGGATTCAGCAGGGGCTTGGGCGATCACCCTGCCTGTGGCTACAGCCTCAGCGCGACGGCACACCGATCAACCCTATCGTGCGCCCGATCCTCACTGCTGACCGGGTGCGCCACGTAGGCGATACGGTAGCGCTGGTGGTTGCTGATGATCCCAACGTTGCCCGTGATGCGGCCGAGCTGGTCGAGGTCGACTACGAGATTCATGACGCCAACACGGACGTCGCCCACGCGCTCAACCCTGAAGCACCAATCGTGCATCCCGACCACGGCACCAACCTGGTATTCGATTGGGATGTTGGCGACGAACTGGCAACCGAGGCAGCATTCGCCAAAGCCACGCATGTCGAAAGCCTGGAGCTTGGCAACAACCGACTGGCACCGAGCCCGATGGAGCCTCGCGCAGTCGTCGGCTACTACGATGAGGCCAATGACCGCTATACATTGTGGACGTCGACCCAGAACCCGCATCTGGTTCGACGCTGGCTGGCAGAGGACAGCTTATTCGTTCCTGAGCACAAGATTCGGGTTGTATCTCCTGACGTCGGCGGCGGCTTCGGGCAAAAGCTGTACCACTACCCTGAGGAGCCGACCGTCCTGTGGGCATCCAAGATCGTCGGCCGGCCCGTTCGATGGACGTCGAGTCGGTCCGAGGCCTTCGTGGTGGACACCCACGCCCGCGACCAATCCTCAAGCGGCGAGATGGCGTTCGCTGAGGACGGCACGATCCTAGCGATTCGTGCCAATGTACTTGCCAATATGGGCGCATACCAAAGCCCAGCAGCAACCTGTATCCCACCCTATGGTCTGGCGCTGCTTACGGGTATCTACACTATCGGCGCCGCCTACGGCCGGGTTCGCGGCGTCTACACCAACACCACCCCGGTCGATGCCTACCGCGGCGCGGGACGGCCCGAGTGCCTAGCAACCCTCGAACGGTTGATAGAGAACGGCGCCAAGGCCATGGGACTCGACCCTTACGAAGTGCGCCAACGCAACCTCATAGCCGCGGAGCATTTCCCCTATACGACACCCACTAAAACCACCTACGACTCTGGGGACCCGCCGTTACTGATGGCCAAGCTCAAAACGCTTTCGGGCTACGAAGAGCTTCGCAGTGAACAATTGCGCCTACGTGACCAGGGAAGGCTGATCGGCATTGGCATCACCGCTTTCGTCGACGGCGCCGGCTTTGGCCCGAGCAAGCGGCTTGCGGCGATGGGTGCAGTGAAATGGGGTGGCTGGGATAGTGTAACCATCCGCGTTCATCCGACCGGCACCGTCACCGTGCTGTGCGGCAGCCACAGCCATGGCCAGAGCCATGCTACGACCTTTGCCCAGGTCATGGCCGATAAGCTAGGCCGACCGTTTGATGACATCGAAATCATCGAGGGCGATACCGACCGCATCCCCTACGGCAACGGGACTTATGCCTCGCGTTCGATGTCAGTTTCCGGAGCGGCGATCGCGGTCGGTGCCGAACGAATTATCGACAAGCTGACGAAACTCGCCGCCCATTTGCTAGAAACCGTCGAGACCGATATCGAATACGACCGCGAGACCGGTTGTTTCGCTGTCGTCGGCACTGACCGAAAACTGACCTTCGTCGACCTTGCCGAAGCCGCCTACACCGGGGCCGACTACCCCGACGGGTTTGAACTCGGCCTAGAGGAAGCGGTGTTCTATGATCCTCCGAACTTCAACTATCCCTCCGCGGCGCATCTATGTGTGGTTTCGGTCGATCCCGATACCGGCTATGTCAGCCTGCGAGACTACTTCGCCGTCGATGATGTTGGCGTTATGGTCAACCCGATGGTTATTGAAGGGCAGGTCCATGGCGGCCTCGCACAGGGCGCAGGCCAAGCCATGCTGGAACATGTGGTCTACGACGACGGATCAGGGCAGCCGCTGTCAGGCACCTTCATGGATTACGCCATGCCTCGCGCCGACATGCTGCCTAGTTTCATGCTCGACAAGCAGGAAACACCCGCGCCGGACAATCCGATCGGAGTAAAAGGTGCCGGCGAAAGCGGTACGATCGGCGCACCAGCAGCAATAGCCAACGCAGTTGTCGATGCGTTGTGGCACCTCGGCGTGCGCCATGTCGAGATGCCCCTGACACCAACTGGCGTCCGCGCTGCTATAACAGCAGCTCAGGGGTGACGCGCTGCAGATGCGGCTGATAAAGACCTCCATCTCACGAAGCGAGAGGATCAAGTTCCATGAGCATCGCCCGTCATGCCCAACCCCCGGAAATCGCTGCTCTCTCGCTAGAGCAGATCGCCGAACGCTACGTCTCCCGGTTTCGCGACCGCAAGCCGGATTGGGAAGCGTTCGAAGATGCTAAGATAGATGGCTACCGCCGCGCCCAGCACCGGTTCATTGGCGCCGGTGGCTCCGGTAAGCACGGTGACACAGATGCCATCCCGCCACGCGGCTTCACGCTCAGCATCATGTATGTCGAGCCCGGCGAGGGAAACGCGCCGCACACCCACGAAGTCGAGGAGATCTTCTTTGTGTTGCAGGGGCATCTCACCGCTTTCATCCAAGACGAGGACGGCAAGCAGATCGATATCAGACTTGGGCCGTGGGAGTGCATAGCCTGCCCGCCTGGTGTGATCCACGGCTATATCAACGAAAGCCTCGAACCAGTCTATTTCCAGGTGATGCTGGGGCGCGCCAAGCCGGAAGCCATGGGCTACACCGACGACGAACTTTATGCCCGCCGCGGCGAGCATCTGAAATCCGCCTAGGAGAGCGCTGCGGGCTAGGCGGGCATCTCGATACCGTAGAAACAGGCCGCGTTGTCGATCGTTACCTTACGCACTGCATCGGCATCGAGGTGCTGGAAAATCTCGTCGATAACGCCGCGCGAGTTGGGATAGGTGCAGCCGGGATGGGGAAAGTCGGATCCCCACATCAGGGTGTCGATGTCGAGGTGTTTGAGGACCCCTTTGTCGAAGCAGGGATCGTCGATGATGCCCTGGTAGACCCGGCTCATGTACTCGCGGATCGGTCGTTTTGGCATGTTGAGATTGATCTTAGCGCCATATTCTCCTGCCATCTGCTCGACCCGGTAGAGCCAGTTGGGCAGCCATGAGACCTCGAACTCGCCGAGCACCAGCTTGAGGTTCGGGAAACGATCGAGAATGCCGCCGAAGATGAATTCATTGGCAAGAACGATCGGCCCTTCCGCATACAGCTCAAGCGACATCCGCATCGCGTCCTTGCGCTCGTCACCATACAGTGTGAAGAAATCACGCTTGTTGCCGCACACGATATGAATCAATACCGGCATACCAGCCTCTTCGGCGCGAGCCCAAAATGGATCGTAGTGCTTATCTTGGTAAGGCAGCCAGCCAGGTCGCGTGTCGGTATTAATCATCACGCAGCACATCTGCGCTCCAATCATTCGGTCGAGCTCGCGGACTGCCCAATTGATATCTTCCATGTGGATCATCGCAGTGCCGCGTAGGCGTTTCGGCGCTTGGGAGCAGTACTCGACCAACCAATCGTTGAACACGGAGCAGCAATCGCGGACCAAGCCGTTGTCTGGCGCGCGCATCGCCAGCATCATCGTCGTCGCGGCCAAGACCTCGGCGTAGACGCCATCGGCATCAAGGCACTCGAGCCGATAAGCAGGGTCCTCGTTAGCCATCGCCAGCTTTTTCTGGGTCTCATTATCGACCGAAAGACCACCGGAGCGCCGGATGTACTCAATACCAGTGTAAAGAAACCTCCCCTTCTCGCCA
>MDTE01077796.1_pt1 | contig 11971 bp, 11 predicted proteins | sample 811231 | NCBI WGS metagenome assembly MDTE01 (sample SAMN05326651, study PRJNA326480) | marine metagenome | isolation source: seawater | place: Indian Ocean: Red Sea | collected 2010
TCAGTTGTCCCTGCACAAGGATTTTCAGAAAAAAATGTTTTTGATGAGAAAACCGTAAACTTCAAAGAAAGACATGCAAATCTCATTAAAGAACTTGCATCAAAAAAAAAATTTTTCCTATTTTTACATTATACTGAAATTCACAAAAATTTAGTAGATGCTGTAATACAAAAATACCGGTTAGAATCAGATAACAAACAATTTTTTGATAATAAAAAAGAAAATAATGATAGATTTAATTCATATCTTCCTTTGTGTGATGAATACATTCAAACAATAATTGATACTCTTGAACAAGAAAAAATTAAAGATAACACAATCATAATTCTTTTTTCAGATCATGGTACAAGTTTAGGTGAGAAACTGGGTGAAAAATTTTACGGGGTTTTTACTTATGATTACACGATTAATGTTTTTTGTATGTTAAAAATTCCTAATATTGAAAATAAAATAATTGATCACCAATGTAGAACTATTGATATATTTCCAACAATATTGGACTTGGCAAATATTCGGCAAGATCCTTCCTTAAATATACAAGGAAAGAGTATAATGTCATTTCTTGAAGATAATTCGGAAACTGAAAGAGATGTATTTGTAGAAACCGGTGGATTATACGGTCCTTGGCCATCTCCTGATAAACATAATGTCTTTTGTGTAAGATCAAAAAGAAAAAAACTCATCTATAATGAGACACCTGAAACTTGGGAATATTATGATCTCCTACTTGATCCTAAAGAAGAAAATAACCTGTATGATTCTTCATTATCGGAAGTGAAAGTTTTAAAGAAATTGTTAATTATGTTTATGAAAGAAAATAATATAGACTCAGTTTTAATTAAATAATTTTTTGCTTCTCTAATTGATAGAAAATTAATTCTGCAATTTTTTTATTTCCTTCTCTTGAATAATGTCCCCCGTATTCATTTTCATCTGAATATAATTCATCTAAATTTTCTTTATGTAGTAATTCTTTTGTTATGTCTAAAAAAACTAGTCCATCAATTTTCATGATTTTTTTGATCATGTTATCATAAAAATTATAATTTTTCTCTATAAACAATATATCATCTTTTTGTGGTAGAAAGAAAAAAATTGGCATAAACTTTTTTTCTTTCGAAAATTTTACATACTCCTCAAGTATTTTTTTAATTAATCCTAAGTTATTTTCATGTTTGAATAATTCTACTCTCCATTCTAAATTCTTTTTCATGACTATGCTCATAGGTTTCCATGAAACACTCTTTGTATCGATACCATCTTTTTCCATTTCACTAATCTTTCTCACCCATTTAATTATCTCAAAATTCCTTTTCCAATTACGTAAAATTGATAATGAATATGGAAATGATATTTTTTCCTTCCTGAATTTCTTTTCATAAAAGTAATCATTTGATTGTATGTACTTTAGATGTTTTTCATATTCTAAAAATTTCTCTTCACTGTCTATTGGATTAGGTAAAATTTTTAATTCATCATTATTTAATCTAAACCTTGGTTTGAATCCTAATGTATTTCCGTATTCAGAATAATGTTTCCACATACTAAGAACTCTGCTGATTGTATCAGGAACTACTCCAATCATCACTTTTTTTGTTGGATTACTCTCAAATTCTCTTTTTAGTCGTAACACTGCCTGATCTAATCCATAATTTCCTACACCAAAATTCTGAACATTTGTCTTTAATAATTCTGATAAATAATGTTCCCATGTATCTTCGTTATCCACTTGTCTACAAAATGAAAATGAATCTCCATAGCAAGATATGGTTGATTCTGTTGATTCAAATCCTGGATTCGTTCTAGCTCCTCTATCATTTATTGTCCATTTCACTTCTCCATATTTACCACTCTCTTTATGCTCCGTGTTTGGTTTTCGTACCCATCCTAGTTCTTTATCATATCCGTGGGGAAGAAATTTCTTTAGTACTGCATTAGTGATTTTTGGTCTTTCGTCTCTTTCCAAAATTAACCATTGAAATTTTTTATTCACTGATGAAATTATATTGAAAACACTAATCTCAATAATAATAAAAATTACACCAGCAATTAAAAAATATATTTCCAATGACAAGTGAAAGTTTCATTATCTTTTATGTCTTAATACGTAAAGATATTTTGTTTTCTCATTTTCTCCCCACATGTATTTTTTATTTTCAACTTCTAATCCACATTTTTCAATAAATTTATCAAATTCATCTTCTAGATATTCATTATGATTTAATGCTAATGAGTAATTATTCCTAAATCGTGTGGTTATAAACAATCTGCCATCCGAATTGATATGATTCGTCAAATGCAACAAAGTTTTTTCAGGATTAACAACATGTTGTAAAACCTCAAAACATGTGATTGCATCATAATTTTTCTCTAAAGGTGTCTCATCATGAATATCAATTGTCTTGATTGAATTATTATATTTTTTAATTCTCCATTTACCAAAATCAAATGTTTTTCCAGGTATGTCTGCAGCTGTAGCCTCTAATCCTTCTTTACCTGCAACAATACTATCTTGGCAAATACCTGCACCAAAATCTAAAACTGTTTTAAATTTATGTTCTTTAATCATTTCTATCACAGTTTGACTCAACTTTTGTTTCGAATCTGTACTGTGATATTCCATTAATTCGTAGATGTAGTTTGGTGTATTACGATAAAAATTCATAACCTCATTGATATCGCTTTGATCAATTTTTTTCTCATTCCATTCTTCTGCTGATAAATTTGACCATTTTACAAATCCTGGATATTTGGCATTGACTTTGTTATAATTATCCAAAATTGTATTAAATTCAACACCAAAATATTCAGCAATTTCTCTCAAATTTTTCTCTAAATCCATTCTTTATCTCCAATCATATCTTACTTTTAACATATCATATAACTTCTCATTGTATTCTGAAAAAAAATCACATAATTTTTGTCTAGTCTCTGTTCTCATTGGTGGATATTCTGCAACATTCTTTTTCTCTAAATTTGTTATATTGTGATCAGGTAAATCTAAAAATTCAAAAATCTCATTCATTGTTTCTTTTGTATTATTCGAAAATCTGTTGCTTTCTAAAACTTTAATTGCCGACGCTGAAAAATGTTTAAACCAAATTTCTAATTGTTTTGCATAAAGGCCTCTTCCTAAATAACTCTGTGAAATAAAGTCATCCATTTTAATTTCATCATACTTTCCAATTTTTTGTATTTCATCATCTATTGTTTGGTCAAATGTACGTTTTTCATCTCCCATTCTTACTGCTAAATGATAATTTTAATGAGCTCGCTCTATTGGATTTCTTAAAATAACAATTAATTTGGTCTTTGGAAAATAATTTTTGATTTTTTTTGCTACATCTTCGCTATAGATGTAAAATGGAGTATCATCAAATGTCAAAAATTTTCCAGTTTTTCTTTTTATATTTTTTTTTGTAATGGTTGTGGGAAACAGTGTCCTATACCATCCCCACCCTAGTCTAAAATTGTCATCAAAGAATCCTAATTCGTCATACGCAGATTTTTCAATACTTGGGTGCTGACCCAAATAATGATACATAGAAGTTGTCCCACTGCGTACCCCTCCAATGACAAAAAAATCTGGTAATACTCTTATCGAAGATGTTAATCCGTAGATATGACGTTTGATTAATACATATTTGAAATTCCTAAAAATTTTTACAAGTGTTTGATTTTTTTCTGATTCGGACAATTATAATATCTTGTTTATTTCATCACATACGGTCAGAACTGATTCATTTTCTAATGTAGGATATGACGGTAAAGATAATATCTCACTTGAAAACTTTTCACTATTTTCTAATTTTAATCCTAATGGTTCGTAGATTGGTTGCTTGTGTATTGGAATTGGATAATGTATTGCAGTTTGTATGTTTTTTTCCATCAAATGTTTCTGAATAAAATCTCTTTTTTCATGTTTAATCACAATTTGATGATATACTGATTTTCCGTTAGAATTTTCTGGCAATACTATGTCATCTTTTAAATTTTTTCTGTATAATTCTGCAATTTCTTGTCTTCGTTTATTTTTTTCATCTAATCCTTTTAATTGTACTCTGCCCATTGCTGCATTAACTGAATTCAATCTCATTGTGTATCCAAATCTAATGAAGGTATTTCTTGTATCTCCTCTCCCATTATCTCTAATAGAGCGTATTTTGTCTCTTGTTTCTTCATTATCTGTTGTTACCATTCCTCCATCACCTCCGACAGTCATATTTTTTGTTGGGTAGAATGAGAAACAACCTGCATCTGAAATACTACCAACTTTCTTATCTCTAAAACTTGCTCCATGTGCCTGACAAGCATCTTCAATTATGGGTATTTTTTGTTGCTCAGAAAATTCTAAAACTGAATCATAGTTACATGGATTTCCATAGATGTGTACAGGTATGATGGCATTCACCTCTGTCTTTACTGAATTAAGATCAATGTTTCCATCTATTGGGTTGATATCTGCTAGGATTGGTTTTGCATTTGTCATTTTAATACAATTTGCTGATGCAATAAATGAATTAGTTGGTGTAACAACTTTTGAATTATTTGAAATTCCCAATGCCAATAAAGACAAATGTAGTGCACTGTTTCCTGAACTTACCGCTATTGCATGTTTTGTTCCAATATATCTAGCAAAATCTTCTTCAAATTTTATTACACTTTCTCCTCCAACAAAATTCTCATTTTGTAATGCATCCATTGCAGCATTTTTCATTTCCTCACTAATGTTTTGTACAAAAAATGGTATTGTCATAAAATTCTCCCCCTCATTTAATCATCTCACTCATATTTTCTTAAAGTTTTCCTGATGAATTAATTTCTCTAAAGAATTCCAAATCTCTTTCTTTTGCTACTGTTCTATTTTCCAAAAATTTCTCAGTTTTTTCTAATAGTATTTTTAATTGTTTTAAATCATCTTCGCTTATTTTCTCACCTTTTTCTGAGTTAAAAATTATTCTTGCTAATTTCATATTTAATAATAATATCATCTCACTATTTACCAAATTTCTAAGCTGATAGGGATTTGTTTCAACTGATATGTCTACTTCGGCTTTTCTAGCAGATGTTTTTTTAAAATGTACTAATCCTGTAACAATTAAAATTGGAACTCCTAACATTACAAATATTACTACATAATGTAAAAATGATGGGAATATCTCCTTTAAGAAAGGAATTTGCTCAATTGCAAGATAATATGTTACAGTAAGTGTATTTACGGCAGATAAAACAAATGCAAAATACATCGACCATCCAGTTCTGAAATAAAACCATGAACGAAATCCAATATTTTTCCTCACGTCGATATTCTATTTTTCATGATATATCAACCTCACTAATTTTTAATATCATACTTTGAATAATTTAGTGAAAATTCTTTCTATATTGAACCCTTACATTCTAAGCCAACTTCAAAAATAACTCTTGCAATTCGTTCTAAAACATTTTTAGTATGTTTTTTAGATTATTTACTATGAATGTTGCAATAATTGGTTATGGATATTGGGGGCCAAATCTAGTAAGAAACTTTTGGAAAAATAAAAATTTTAAGGTCACACATGTAGTTGACTTTGAAAATTCCAAACTAAAACTTGTCAATCGTGATTATCCTACCATACTCACAACAACAAATTATAATGATATATTAAAAAATACAAGTATTGATTGTGTTGTAATTGCAACCCCAGTTCATACCCACTATAAATTAGCTAAACAAGCATTAAAATCCAAAAAGCATGTTTTGATTGAAAAACCATTAACTAACTCACAGAATACTGCAAAAGAACTCATTGAACTAGCAAAGAATCTTAATCTTATTCTAATTGTTGATAATACTTATCTATACACCTCTGCAATTCAAAAAATTTCTCAAATTATAAACAAAAAAACTTTTGGAAAAATTCAGTATATTGATTCTACACGAATCAATTTAGGAAAATTTCAACCTGATGTAAATGTTCTATGGGATCTTGCAACTCATGATATCTCGATTTGTTTACATTTGTTAAAAGAAATGCCTCATTCAGTTCAAGCAATAGGAAAATCTCATACTAAAAGTGGAATGGCAGATATCGCATACCTTACGTTACATTTTAAGTCAAATAAAATGGCTCATTTCAACTGTTCATGGATTTCTCCTGTAAAGATCAGACACATGTTAATAGGTGGAACAAAAAGAATGATTGTATTCAATGACTTAGAATCAACTGAAAAAGTTAAAGTCTATGATTCTGGTTATGAAGAAAAAACTATCAAATCAAACAAATTTTTAACCGATTATCGTGTTGGAGATGTATTTGTACCAAAGTTAGAAATGACTGAAGGATTATCAAACTTAGTATCTGATTTTGCCTCTGCAATAAAATCAAAAAAATTACCTATCTCGAATAACAAATTAAGTCTAATGATCGTAAAAATATTAGAATCGGCAGAAAAATCTCTAAACAATAATGGACGCATAATAAAACTTTAGAATTATTTATCCCAATCAAATTCTATATTCAAAAACTCAAATAATTTTTTATTGTATGGTTTAAAATAATTAATTAAAATATTTCGTGTCTTTTGATCCATCTTCTCATATTTTGAAACATTTACTTTTTTTGTATCCTTAATACTATATTCTGGTAATTTCAAAAACTCAAAAACATCTTGCAAGATACGTTCAGTTTCTGAGGCTAATTTTTCACTAGGTATGATCATTATTTGTTCTTTTGAAAAAATGTCATACCACTGCACTAGCTGTTCGTGATAAAAACCTCTTGCTATCTTAGAATTCTGAACTTGATTTGAAAAGTAATTATCATTCTTTTCAGCAATATTCCATGTTGAAATATTCTTCATGTCCTCTTCAATTACTTCTCTGAATTCCCTTTTCTCATTATTTTGTTTGGAAAGATGATAATGTGAATATGTCCTATCAACCGGATTTCTTAACACCACGATCAGTTTTATGTTTGGAAAAATACTTTTGATTCTTCGAGCGGTCCATGGTCTTCTAACATACCATGGCGTTACTTCATAAGTCATAAAGTGTTTAGTTTTCAATTTAATCAAAAATTTCGTAAAAACTGTTGGAAACATTGAACGATACCAACTCATTCCTAAATGAAAATTGTCGTCAAAGAAACCTATCTCATCATATGATGACTTAACAATACTTGGGTGCTGTTCTAAATAATTGAACAATGATGTAGTTCCTGATCTACCTACACCTATTACGATAAAATCCGGTAATACTCTTAGACCTGAGGTAATTCCAAAGAAATGTCTGCTGATGATAGTATAGCGAAAAATTCTGTATAACTTCTTAATCATTCTAGTATTCCTCTCAATTTTCTATGGTAATTAAATATGATTGATACTCTTAATTGAATCTCTTGATAATTTTTATGTTTTTGATTCTAGTAATTCTATTTGACATATTCAGATACACGTTTTTCAGTATCTGCAAACATCACTCCGACCGTTCGCAAAAGGGTCACATTATTTTCATTGCAAAAATCAATTAATTGTTGAATATATATCTGAAAATTATTAGGATCATCATTCTTCTTTAACATTGATGAATATAGATCATCATGATCAAGCATAACGATTTTTTCATCACCTAATAATTTTGATATATCTCCAATATTTTTAATTCCTAGGTAGCTTTCAATTTTTGGAACAATTACAATATTTTTTGGTACATAATTCAAGTATTCATCTAAATATTCAGCTGAATCAACATTTGACAATGCAAAATACTTTATGTTAGAGTATGATTCAAGAATTGGTTTTATCTCATCCATGGTATATCTATTGTTTGGAGGTTTTGTTCGATTCTTTGGTAAATCAATGAATATTTTGTTTTCAGATTTTTCTTTAAGAATATTCTTTAGAGTTTCAAGATCATTTATCCATGCCAGATTAATTCTTAAAATAGTATCTTTAGGTAACACCACATCATAATTAGTCATATTTTGTGATACAATTAACATGGTTCCCATTTTTTCCAAAAAGAATCCTCATTTAAAATTTTTCATACACTTCTACTCAAAATTATTTATTATTCTAAATGCATCCACAGTCTTTCCTGTATTACTAACAAACTCACCATATAATGTTCTATCATCTTCTGAAAATACCAAATTCAAAAAACCATAATCGTTATCATTTTGTATGATTGACCATGGTTCTTTTTTTTCAAATACAGAATGACTGTGACCGCCAGTACCCACTGTTACATAGATCTGCCCATTAGATTTTTCATATTCGCATTTTTCTTCTCCAATAATTTTGCTATCAAACATTAAAGAATTTGTTCTTTCATATGCGTGCTTATGTCCACTTAACACTAAATCAACTTGAAAATTATCAAAAATAGGTTGTAGTTCATTTCTTAAACTTAGATATGAACCAGAATCTCTACTAGAATACATTGGATGATGCATAAACACAATAATCCAATCTGTATCTGAATTTTTTGCAGCAATTTCTAAATCATTTTTTATGAAATCCATCTGAATTTCATCTTTAGACATATCTTCTCTCATTTCTGTTGATATTGCTAGAATGTGTATATTTTCATAATCAAAAGAATAATAATTATTTGTCAGATTATGGTATTCCAAAAACTCATCTCTAAATTCATTTTCTTCTGCATCACCTAATGTAACATAGACATTTGTCAGATCCATAGATCTCGTTAAGTTTTTCCATTCGTCAGCGTTAGACTGTCCTAAATCTCCTGGAAATAGAATAATTTCTGGTTTTGCAAGTTGTATATTATTTAATGTATTTTTACTATTTTGATTTATCCCAAAATCTGATGCTATTGCAATATTTTTCATATATCTTAATTCAGAACTTGAATCAAAATTTGAAAAACAAATCTGTTCTTGAAAACCTAATCTGTACAAAACTCTTTCCCCTAATCTTGAATCAGCAAAAAATAACGATACTACCAAAAACGATATTACTACTAAAATAACAATAATCTTTTTCCTAGTTTTCATTTTGAACCTCAAAATTAATTTTGAAAATTTTTACATGATACTTAAAACCTAAATCATTAGAATCAAAAATCTTTTTTAAATTTGAATATTTTTTTTCATTATCATAAATATCCCTTAAGAATTCTGGCTGAGCATCTCTTCCATCAACAATAATGTATTCTAATCCTTCTTGTTTTCCAACATTTAGAAATTCATTCAACGATTCATACCCTGCTGCTGAAAATAGATCTAGATTTCTTATTATATGTGAATCTTCTACTGCATCTGGTAGAACTGGCCAATCAACAATTATCCCTGAAGATGTTCTATATCTCAAATCTGCAGAATCGTCATTAATAATATTAGTTCTTTCATTAATGAATTTTGTAATGTAAAATACTTCGCCTTCGTAATTGTTATCTATTTTTTTTAAATCCATGTATGTGATAGATACTATCAATATTATGCTCATAATGCCAACTAACATAATTTGATTTTTTTTAACTCTAATTTTTGAAATACCATATAATGAAATTAATATTATTATGGGGAATAATGTAAACAAAAACCTAACATCTTCTATCCCTCTTCCATATGCATATAATGTAGGAATAAACATTGTGGCAGAAACTAAAATTATTGTTAAAACCTGAAAATTTATTCTAAAAAATATTTTATTTTTCAAAATAAAGAAAATTCCAATAAATACGAATGCAAACAATATTGGAAATGATAATAATCCCATCATCAAAATAGAATTATTTGTTGAAGTCATTATGAAATTTTTAACACTAGAATCACTTTTCTCTCCATAAATTGGATCTCCTTCGTCAACTTCACCCTGAAGAATAACATTGTAAGAATATCCGCCTGAAGCTATTATCTCACTTACAAAACCATCTCTTTCATGCATCTCAAAATTTACGTATGCCACAGGAATAATAGTTAGCATAAACATTATCAAAATTAATGGGTATCCAAAGAAATTTCTTTTGCTATGTCTATACTTGATGAAATATAGAACTGATAAGGTAACAAAAAGAATCAAACCTTCATATCTAACAATTGAAAATAATCCTAAACTCACAAATGAAATGTATGTACTAGTTTTACTTTTACTAAGAAATAATGTTATAGTTGAAATTCCAAAAAATAAAAAAATTGGTTCTGTTATACCTAATGTTGAATTAACTACTAAATGTGGCTCAAAAATAAATAATGAAACTCCAATTATAGAATAATAATGATTAAAAAATTTTCGACATAAGAAATAAAGTGGGATAACTGTGGCTACTGAAATTATTATTGAAAGAAGTCTTTGTGATTGCATTAATGAAACAGGATTATCTAATCCTGTGGTTGAAAATAGACCTGATAAAATTAATGACCATCCGCTGTTTGCTAAGAAGTATGTATCTGTTATTCTTCCATTTAATGCTGTATCTGCTGCATAAACAAAATAATTAGTTGCGTCTCCCGTCAGAGGAACTTGTGGTTGAAAATATAATCTAATAACAAAACCTACAATACAGATTGATAATAAATATATGATTACTGTTCTTCTCTTAAGAAATGAATTATTACTTCTATCAATATTCATCATCAAAAAGCTGCAATTTTTTATCCATAAAAGTCTGATTAACAAATGATATGTCTCCTCACTCAAAAACAATGAAGAACTTGATCATTTTATTAATTAACATCAAATTATAAATAAATTATTAATGAACAATTCTAAATCCATCTTAATGGTTGTTGCAAAATATCCTGCAACAGCTGGACATACATCTGTCATAAATTATCTCTGTAAAGAGCTTAATAATCTAGGTTACAAAGCTTCAATTGGTGCATTTTCTTTTGAATCTGAGCCTCCATTTAATATACAAAAAGTCACACTAAGCAAAAAAAAATTGTTAACATCTGGAATTTCTTATTTGGATTTTGATATAATACACCCTCACCAAGCACGTGTTTTGTATTACTTACTTACAAAAAACCCTACAAAACCAGTTGTATTTCATTATCATGGTGCATCTAATCGAATTCAAGAAATTAATTTCAAAATTGCAATGTCTAGATATAAAAATAAAATCTCTAAAATAATCTCTGTTTCTGGTACAGGCGTAACTCAAATGAAAAAAATGGTTAAAGATATTTCTGCTGATATTATTTTTAACGGAGTGGACTCTAGATCATTTAATCCTGATCTGCCTCAAACATACAGAAAAGGAAATCCTCAATTACTTTTTGTAAGCAGTCTCAGAAAATACAAAAAAACCAAAACACTCATTGAATCAATGCCTGAAATTCTAAATGAATTTCCCGATGCGCACTTACAAATTATTGGTGATGGAGAAGACTTTTTATCATTAAATAATCTAATTAAAGAAAAAAAACTAAATACAAAAATTTCCTTAGAGGGCTATATTCCTCATAACGACCTAAAATTTTATTATTCATCTTGTGACTTGTATATGTCGGCTAGCACTTTTGAAGTATGTCCTGTACCAACACTTGAAGCCATGGCATGCGGAAAACCTTTAGTCCTCTTTGACAATGAACCTCATACGGAAATTATAAGTGGATCTTCTGCCGGGAAACTTTTTTCTTCTCCTAATGATATTCCAAAAGTTGTAAAGTCAGTACTTGAAAATAAAAATTTACTAGGTAATATGGCTAGAAAATTTAGTGTAGAACACGATTGGAAAAAAATTGCAGAAAAAATATCTCAAATATATGAAAAACTATAACATTATTTAATATTACACATATTTTACAAAATCCATTTTAATTATTCCTTTGAATATTAAGTCTATAGTGCAGAATCAACCATCAATGCGATGAATAATACTGCTAGATACGGACTTGAAAATTTGAATAATACCCATGAGGCCTTTTCAGTTGGTTTTGATACAACCCATGCACTAAGTACTACCATTAGTATTCCTGATGCTATCGCTGTATACAAGTAAACATCTCCCATCACTGGTTCA
>MDTE01085508.1_pt1 | contig 11971 bp, 12 predicted proteins | sample 811231 | NCBI WGS metagenome assembly MDTE01 (sample SAMN05326651, study PRJNA326480) | marine metagenome | isolation source: seawater | place: Indian Ocean: Red Sea | collected 2010
ATAATTGTTTAAAAATCATAATTTTTAAAAATTTATAAAAAATTGCATAGCAAATCAATCTTGCTTATAATAATTCTAATTAATAATTAATGAGGGGAATTTATGACATTAAAAATAAACAGTGTAGCACCTGACTTTAAAGCAAAAACTTCTGTGGGGGATATATCTTTTCATGAATGGTTAGGTGATAGTTGGGGTGTACTATTTTCACATCCAAAAGATTTTACACCAGTTTGTACAACTGAATTGGGTTCTTTAGCTCAAATGAAATCCGAATTTGAGAAACGAAATGTAAAAGTTATAGGTCTTAGTGTTGATCCTGTTTCTGACCATGTAAAATGGCTAGAAGACATAAAAGATGTTACGGGAAATAAACCAGATTATCCAATTATCGCTGATGAAAAATTAGAAGTCGCAAAACTTTATAACATGTTAGAGGGTGATGCGGGGGTTACTTCTATGGGTCGTACAGCAGTAGATAATCAAACTGTTAGAACAGTTTTTATTATTAGACCAGATAAAAGAATTGGATTATTTTTAACTTATCCAATGGCTACAGGTAGAAATTTTTTAGAAATACTGAGGGCTATCGACTCTATGCAAATGACAGCAAAGCACAAAGTAGCTACACCTGCAAATTGGAAAAAAGGTGAAGATGTAATTATTGTACCAGCTGTTAAAGACGAAGAAGCTAAAAAGTTATTTCCAAAAGGTTGGAAGGCTTTAAAACCCTATTTACGTAAAGTTCCAGACCCGACTAAATAGATTGGACAAAAAAAAATTAGATCAACAATCTCAGTATTGGGAAAAGAATTTCTCAAGTAAGCCTGAGATGTTTGGTTTTGAACCAAGCATAGCTGCAGTCAAGTCACTTAATTTTTTTAAAGGAAAAAAAATCATTGAACTGGGTGCGGGTCTTGGCAGGGATACAATATTTTTTGCTCAAAATTCTATTCAAGTGGAAGCTTTGGATTATAGTCAAAAAGCAATTGAGATTATTAATAATAAATCTAAAAAATTAAATCTAGCTCAATTTATAAAGACAAAATTTTTCGATATAAGAAAAAAATTACCTTTTGATGATGATACTATTGATGGGTGTTTTTCACACATGCTTTATTGCATGGCACTATCTAATTGCGATCTTGAAAATTTAAATAAAGAAATATTACGAGTTTTAAAACCTGGGGGAATTAATATATATACAGTTCGTCATACCAATGATGGTGACTATAAAAATGGATATCATATAGGTGAAGATCTTTATGAGAATGATGGTTTTATTGTTCATTTTTTTTCTAAAGATAAGATAGAACAACTTTCGAAAGGCTTTGAAATTTTAGATATTGAAAAATTTGAAGAAGGCAAATTTCCAAGAAAATTATTTAAGGTAGTGTTGAAAAAAAGATCACTTGCAAGGTAAATTGCTTTCTTTCCATCCTGCATTTGCATTATTACCTAAAAAACCATCTGATATATTTACACATTTATAATTTTTTTTTTCTAATAGCTCTGCAACAGCTTGGGATCTAACGCCTCCCATGCACATAGTTAGTATTTCAGTATCTTTTTCAATATTTAATTTCTTAAAGTCTTCTTCAAAGTTTTTGTTTAAGCTTTTGTCTATAAATTGAATAGTTAGAAAAAAAGTTTTTAAACCAATTTTTTCACCATCCGGTCTTCCATCAGAATTCCATTCTTCTTCGGTTCTTACATCAAGCAATACGCACTTTGGATTATTTTTGATATATTCTTTTACTTCATTACTTGTTATCTGTTTAATCATATTATTTTTTTGGAATAAAAGTTAAGCATGCTCCATTATTGCAATATCTTTTTCCTGTAGGTTTTGGACCATCATTAAAAATGTGACCATGATGTCCTCCACATTTTTTACAATGATATTCGGTTCTAGGAGAACCAATTAAATTATCAATTTTTGTTTCAAATACTCCTGGCAAAGATTCAAAGAATGAGGGCCAGCCGCTTCCACTGTCATACTTTGATATAGATTCAAATAGTTTGGTTCCGCATCCTACGCAGTAATAATTTCCTTCTCTTTTTTCGTAGTTTAAAGAGCTGGTACCCGGAGGTTCGGTTCCTTCTTCAAATAATATGTGTTTTTGTTTTGCTGTTAAATTTTTATCCATTTTTCTTCTTTTTCGATGATAAAATAATACCTGTAATAATTAATATAGCTCCAATTAAATGATAAAACATAAACTTTTCTTTAAAAATAATTATAGCCAATATTGTACTAAAAATTGGCATTAAATGTAAAAATATTCCTGATCGGTTTGAACCGATTATAGAAATTCCTTTTATCCAGAAAATAAAGGAAGCCAAGCCTGGAAATAAAACAACATAAGTTAAAGTTAACACAAATGGTAAATTAATATTAGCTCTATACCCTAAAGATAATTCTATTAAATAAGCCGGAAGCAAAAAGATTAACCCTGCTGAAATAATTATTTGTAAAAGAGAAAGTTGCGATATTTCAAATTTTTTCTTTCTTAATAAAGCCGAATACATTGCCCAAGAAAACATGGCAACAACCATCCACAAATCACCTTTATTAAAATTTAAATTCATTAAAACAGCTAGATTAGACTTTGTTATAATCACAATAACTCCAAGGAGTGAGAAGATTACACCTAATATTTGATAAGTATTTGTTTTTTCAATTTTAAATAGCCAACAAAAAATAATGATCATTACTGGAATAGTTGAAATCATCAAAACTCCACTGATTACCTGAGTAAAGTTTAAAGAATAATAAACAATTGAATTAAATACAGTAATACTGGTTATACCCAGAACTATAATTAATTTAATATTTTTTAGTATATAATTTTTTTTTTTAATAATTTCTTTCAATGTAAATGGAATCAAAATTATCCAGGCAAATGTCCATCTATAAAAATTTAGAGTAAATGGAGGTATTTCAAAAAAACTCGCTGCTTTACCTACAATAAAATTTCCTGACCAAAATAAAGTTGTAAATATTAAAAAAATATAGGCTGTTTTATTTTTTGAAAGCAAATAACTCCTAACTAAATCTAGTTGAACTATATGGAGACAGATCTAGATTTGTGTTTTCCCCTGCTATCATACCAGAAATAATTTTTCCTGAAATAGCTCCTAAAGTCCAACCGAGATGATGGTGTCCAAATGAATAAAATAAATTTTTGTATTTTTTTGAAGGTCCTATTACAGGCAGAAAATCTGGTAAAGTTGGTCTAAAGCCCAGCCATTCATCATGGTGTTCTTTTAAATCTGGAAATAAATATTTTGCATTATTAACAAGATTTTGAATTCTTTTTTTGCTTGGTGGATTGTCTAAACCACCAAATTCAACTGTACCAACTACTCTTAAACCCTGTTCCATAGGGGTTATTCCAAAACCTCTATTTAAAAATATCACTGGTCTCGTAAGAAGATGGTCGTAACCTTTAAAATGCACGTGATATCCTCGTTCAGTATCTAATGGAATTTTTTCATTTGCCTGATCGGTTAATTTTTTAGAAAATGCTCCACACGAAATAACAGCTTTATCAAATGAGTAAGAATTAAAATTTGTTTTGATTAATGGTTTATCATTTGAGGAAAAATTTATTGTTTCAACATTTTCTTTTATAAATTTTCCTCCTCGTTTTAAAAATAATTCAAAAAGCTTAATTAAAATCTTTTTAGGATTTCTTGCATGCTTGGCACTAGGATACAAAACTCCACCATGATAAATTTGCTTAATGTGTGGTTCTAAATCATGAATTTCATGTGGTGTTAGTAATTTTTGTTCTACTCCCAACTCTTTCCTTACTTTAATTTCCATTTCTCTGCTTTTTAAGTCTTTATCCGTCCAAAAATAAATGATCCCTTTGCTCTCTACTAAACCAGAAACATCTATTTCTTGAAATAACTCATCATAAGCTGGTAGCGCCAAATCTAAAATTTGATGCATATACTTTGCTGTATGCATCATTTTTTTTTTGGTACAATTTTTTATAAATTTTATAAACCAAGGAATCATTTTAGGTACATAATTCCATTTTAATGCCAATGGACCAGTGGTGCTTAATAGCATAGCAGGAACATCTATTAAAATATCGGGTCTGTTCATCGATAAAGAAGCGTAGGGAGAAAAATGACCGGCGTTTCCATAAGAAGCTGTACCTTTACCGGGATCGTCCCTATCAATTATAGTTACTTCAAAACCTTTTTTAATTAAATGTAGAGATATACAAACCCCTTGTATTCCCGCTCCAATGACAACAACTGAAGATTTCAACTTAACATCTTCCTTCATGTTTCTATACTTATTATTATATATTATTTTAGATTTAAATATTAGATGACAAACTATACAGCTTCTTTATGTACAGCATGTACAATTCTTGGTTTTGCTGCGTCTTCTCTTTCAACAATCTCTTCAATGGCTATATCTTCTTCTGAATTTGTCTTTCCATTGCTCGCTCTTTTAATGTAACCATCAATGTCGGCACCCTCTTCTGTTTTCAGTGTGCTTTTAAAAAAAATATCACCTTTTATTACCGCGTTTTTTCCAATTATCACTACATCAGCTGAAATTTTTCCTTCCACATGTCCGTTTATTTCTAGATTAGCTGATTCTATTGATCCTCTTACCGAACCAGTCTCTGTTATAACCATGTCAGAAACAAATATACTGCCATTCACTAATCCTGAAATGTCTATAGCGCCTGCAGATCTTAAATCTCCTTCTATCTGCATTGTTTCTCCAACATGAGATCTTCCGCTGTGATTTAATTTTTTTTCTTCTTTGTTGTTAAAGTTTTTAAACATTAATATAAGTTAAGCATAAAAAAGCTATTTTGGATAACAAAAAAACAAAATATTATAGGAAAATAATACAATCTGAAGTTGTTTAAAATAAATAATCTGATCTCAATTTACAGTTTCTTCGGGATGAATTTTGCAACTCATTACAATACCTAAACCAATCATAATTGATAACATTGAAGAACCACCATATGACATTATAGGTAATGGGGCTCCTACAATAGGTAGTAGTCCAAGCACCATTGACATATTAACCGCAACATAAACAAAAAACGACGTAGCAAAACTGTAACAATATAGTCTTGCGAAGTTGTTTCTTGCATGGCTACCGATAGATGTGATCCTATATATAATTAAGACGTAAACAATTAATAACAATAAAGAACCAATAAAACCAAATTCTTCTGAGAATAAAGTAAATATAAAGTCTGTGTGTTTTTCAGGCAAATAATCCAAATAACTTTGGCTTCCTTGCAAGAAACCTTTGCCAAAAATTCCTCCTGAACCTACAGCAATTTTTGATTGTATAATTTGATAGCCGGCGCCTAAAGGATCCCTTTCAGGATTAAGAAAGGTTAGAATTCTTGATTTTTGATAAGGTTTTAAGAATGATATTCCTACTGGAATTAAACATATTAAAACGAAAAAAGAATATAAAAAAAACTTGATTCTGAAGCCAGTTAACCAAACTACCGCAAGTCCTCCTATTAAAATTAGAACCGCTGTACCTAAATCAGGTTGTGTAGCAACTAACATGACGGGAATAAATATTGCAAAAATGGGCATCAAAATATATTTTAGACTTGTTACATTTTCAGCTGGAATTTTATAATAAAATCTTGCTAAAAAAATAATTAAAGCAACTTTCATCAATTCAGATGGTTGAAGATTTATAAAAAATAAACTAATCCAACGTTTTGAACCTGATGAAACAATACCAAAAAAATCAACTCCGATTAACAAAATAAATATTGTAAAATAAAATAAATAGGCAGTTTTATACCAAAACTGTATCTTTAAAAAAGAAATTAAAATAAAAATTACAAAAAAAATTAAAAATCTATAAATGTGACTCTTTGTAAAATAGCCTAATTGACCTTGTTCAGTGGAATACATTGCAAAAAAACTGACTATACCTAGTGTCAAAACAAGAAAAATTAAAACAAAGTCTAAGGCTAATAGTTTGTCCCTAAATCTTAAATTGCTTCTATAAAAATGCTCTCTCATATTTTTTAAGCTTCCTGAAATAAATCTAATTGATATTTTTTTCTTAAACTGTGTCTTTCTAAGACTTTTTTTATAACTTTTTTTGCAATTGGTGCTGCTCCTGAGCTTCCTGCTCCGCCATGTTCTACCACTACACTTATCGCATATCTTGGTTTTTTGTACGGTGCAAATGCAGTAAATAATGCGTGGTCTCTTTTTTCATAAGGTAAATCTTTATTTTTTAATTTAAGCTCTCTTTCTTCTTCAGTAATAGTTCGTATTTGTGAAGTTCCTGTTTTGCCTGCATAAATATATTCGGGATTAGTAAATCTTGATCTATAAGAAGTACCCATTGGTTCGTTTGTGGCTCCATATAAAGCATCAAGTACAAATTTAATATTTTCTTGATTTTTGTACAATCTTTTTAGACCGGGATTAGGTAAATCTAAATTATTATTTTTAATATAAAATTCCTGCCTCCAAGCATTAATAACAGGTTGTATCTCATATTTATCATCAATAATTCTTGGAATAATTTCATATCCTCCGTTAGCTAATTGACTCATCATTAAACATATTTGCAATGGAGTAGTTTGAAAATAACCCTGACCGATTCCACTGATTAAAGTTTCTCCTATATACCAACTTTGACCAAAATTCTTTTTTTTCCATTTGGTATTTGGAACAACGCCTGAACGCTCTTCTAAAAAAGTATGTAAAACCTTTTTCCCCAAACCAAACTGTTTTGATGTAACTGCTAATCTATCTATTCCTAGTCTACGCGCGACTTCGTAAAAATATATATCGCATGATTGTTTAATTGCACTCCTTAAATTCATAAACCCATGTCCTTTTTCTTTCCAACAGTGATATTTTCGATCATACTTTTCAACATGTCCTTTACATTCAACAATAAGTTTTGGACTAATCACATCATTTTCAAGGGCTGAAAATGCTACTACAGGTTTAATGGTTGAGCCGGGCGGATAAAGTCCTGCTATAGATTTATTGATAAGCGGTTTCTTTTTATCATTAATTAATTCTTCCCAATCTTCTTTGCTTATTCCATGCACAAACTTATTTGGATCGTATGTTGGATTAGATACAATTGCTACAATATCGCCAGTAAAAATATCCATGACACAAACTGAAGCTGCTTTATCTTGAATACAAGAACTTGCAAATTTTTGAACTTCTTGATCCATTGTTGTTCTAAAATTCTTTCCTGCTACTCCACTGATAAATTTTAGTTCCTTAATTCTTTTTCCATAAGCATTAACTTCAAATCTTTGAAGCCCTGGTTTACCGATCATTGCTTCATTCAAATATTTTTCTATACCGTTTTTGCCGGTTTTTAATCCAGGCACATTAATTTCTCTTAATAAATCACTTTTTGCTAAATCTTCTACGCTTGTATCTGAAACGTATCCTATAATGTGAGATGAAGATTTATCATCTAAATATTTTCTAGCTACAGAAACTACTGGCTTAACGCCTTGCATTTCATGCAAAAAAAGATTTATTCTTGAAAATTCTTCCCAGGATAAATTTTGTGAAATAATAATAGGTTCCCAAGGTTTTCTTTTTTTTAATCGGTTTATTAATTTTCTTTTTTTTCTATCATCAAAATTAATTACTCTTGCTAACCTAAAAAACAACGCCTCTATATTAGGTACATCCTCTGGAATCATATGCAATTGAAAGATTTGAGTATTTGTTGCAATTTTTTTTCCAAAATAATCCTCAATTATTCCTCTTTGAGGAGCTATCTTCCATTCTCTCAGTCGATTTTTGTCTGATAGAGATCTCCATTTTATATTTTCAGAAATTTGTAGATAAAATAGACGAACAATTATAGCAACAAAAACTGCTACTTTTAAAGAAGATAAGATGAACATTCTTCTGCTTATCAAACTCGATTTACTTTCAGGATTACTTGAAAAACTAAGCATAAATTAAAATCTACTAAGATTTGCAATTAAAGAAAAAACTCCCCACAAAATTGGATAAAATGCAAAGGTAAAAACAGAATTGTTAAATAATAGCAAATACTCTATTTGATAATTTGAAAAATATAATGATAAAAAATAAACAAAATTTGAAATCAATAATGCTGGAATAAAACTTATCCAATCATTTATTAGCGTTATCCTAACTGTTACAACTCTTACATATGCAGCCACAGCTGCTATTACTAGTAAAGATAAAGCGTTCACTCCTAATGGGAGTCCAAAAACAACATCGCTTATTATTCCTGAAATAAATATAAAACCATAACCCAATAATTGCGGATGTCTTAAAACCCAGAAATAAACAAGTATATAATGAACATTTATTGAAAAAAAATTTAAACTAATTATGGAATTACCATTTAATGAAATAAAAAAAAGTAATAGAAGTGGTAATAATTCAATAAATTTAAACCTAATTTGTTTATAAGTTAAAGCCATATAATTTATTTTCCTTATTCAAATTCTCCTAAATCAACATTTATGAAAGTAATCTGACTAAGATCTGAAAAAGGCAAAACATTGACAATACCTTTTTCAACTTTTATTTCACCTACAGGTATTCCTGGAGAAAAAATTCCTTCTTTTCCAGACGTATAAACTTTATCTCCATCTAAAACTTTATGATTTTCTGGTAAATATTCTAAACTTAAAGGATTTTCACCATGTCCACCTAATATGGCATGATATGCTGACGGTTCAGTAATTACAGGAATTTTACTATTTAAATCTGTTATCAATAAAACTCTTGATGAAAAAAAATTTACATCTACAATCCTTCCGATAAAATTCTTTCCATCTAAAACTGCCATACCATTCTTTATATTTTTGTTATTTCCAATATTTATAATTAAAGAATTAAGGTATGGACTCTGTTTATCTAACATTACTCTTGCGCTAACTAAGTTTGATTCAGAACTTACCTGTTCTTCAATTAATTTTCTTAATTGGGTATTTTCTAATTCTAAATAATCAGATTCTGAAATATTATTTTTTAACTTTTCATTTTCTATTTTTAATTTATTGTAATTTTCATAAAGATTGATATGTGACCCAATATTTCTAGAAATATTGTCAAAACTATCAAATGGAACTGCTACAATTTGTGATCCACGATAAATTGTATCTTTAATAAAAGATCTTAAATAATTAAGAGGTTTAGTTTCTATAGTTTCTATAAAAATAAATACAATGGATAATATTATTAATGCAAATAGAGAAAATCTTTGTTTTGTTCCTTTGGCTAAAAAAGCAGAACGTATTAATATGCCAACATCCTCACGACTTGTTTCCATATTTCATTATCTATAAAAAAACTAGCTCACCAACATGGTTGAGAACGTTTCCTCTTGATCCAAAGCTTTACCAGTTCCAATCGCTACGCATGATAAAGGATCTTCAGCAATTTGTACGGGTAAACCTGTTTCTTTTGATATTAGTTTATCTATATTTTTAAGAAGAGCTCCACCTCCAGTGAGAACCAAACCCATGTCTACTAAATCTGCAGAAAGTTCTGGAGGTGTTCTTTCTAAAGCATCTTTGATACCACCTAAAATCTGATTTAATACTGGTTTTAAAGCTTCTACGGTATCTTCTTCTTTTAATGATATTTCTTTAGGTGTGCCTGATCTAATATCTCTTCCCTTCATAAGGTAAGTATTTGAGCTTGTAGCTAAAGCAGTACCTATCTCTTTTTTAATTTTTTCAGCACTAGCTTCCCCAACTAACAAATTAAACTGTTTTCTCATATAAGTTATTATTGCTTGATCCATTGCATCACCTGCAACTCTTAGTGAATTTGCATAAACCACACCTCCTAAAGATAGAACAGCAATTTCTGTAGTTCCTCCACCAACATCAACAACCATCGATCCTGTTGCTTCTGAGATTGGAAGTCCCGCGCCAATTGCAGCTGCTATAGGTTCTTCAATTAAATTAACTTTTCTGGCTCCAGCAGCCAACGCAGAATCCTGAATAGCTTTTCTTTCAACCGGTGTTGAGCCAGTAGGTACACATATTAATATTCTTGGATTAGCAAAAGCTTTTCTTTTGTGAACCTTCTTAATGAAATGTTTTATCATTTCTTCTGTAACTACGAAATCGGCTATTACACCATCTCTTAATGGTCTTACTGCAGAAATATTGCCTGGCGTTCTACCTAACATGGTTTTTGCCTCATCGCCTACGGCAAGGACTGACTTTTTACCTTTATCCTCAATTATTGCTACAACCGATGGTTCGTTTAGAACAATACCCTGTCCCTTTACATAGACTAAAGTATTTGCAGTTCCTAAATCTATTGCCATATCTGTTGACCAAATTTCTCTTACTTTATTGATAGCTTGAAACATTTATATTCCTTTCATTTTTTGTTTTTGATTATCCTTATATTGTTTAATTTCTTCAGGTGCAGTTTTTGTTCTTTTAATTATCATTTTATTTAAAGCATTCAAGTAAGCATTTGCTGATGCGACAAGTGTGTCAGTATCAGCTGCTTGACCAACTGTAGTTTTTCCATTTTCTTCAATTCTTACACTTACAGTTGCTTGCGCATCCGTTCCTTCAGTTACAGCATGAACTTGGTATAATTGTAAATTAACATCATGCGGATATAATTTTTTTATACATTTAAATATTGCGTCTACTGGACCATCACCAGTTTCTGTAGCTTTTTTTATTTCTCCATAAACTTCTAAAGTCATGTCTGCTTTTTGTGGTTCTCCAGTGCCTGCAAAAACTTTTAAAGATTTTAAACTTAGAGCATTAATCTTATTATCAGTAATTAAGCTGTCGTCAACAAGAGCTACGATATCTTCGTCATAAACATGTTTCTTTTTATCTGCTAAGACTTTAAACTTACCGAAAGCATTTTCTATAATATCATCAGTTAATTCAGCATAACCTAAACTATTTAATTTATCTTTAAACGCATGTCTTCCAGAGTGTTTGCCCATAACTAACGAGGTTTGCTTAACTCCAACACTCTCAGGAGTCATAATCTCATATGTATTTCTATTTTTAAGCATTCCGTCTTGATGAATGCCAGCTTCATGTGCAAATGCATTTTTTCCAACTATAGCTTTGTTAAATTGGACTGGAAAACCAGTTGCGTTGGAAACTATTTTTGAGGCTTTGCTTAAAAGAGTTGTGTTAATTCCCGTTTTATATGGCATTAAATCATTTCTTGTTTTAATTGCCATAACAACTTCTTCAAGTGCAGCGTTTCCTGCACGTTCGCCTATTCCATTTATGGTACATTCAATTTGTCTTGCTCCTGCTTGAACACCAGCCAACGAGTTTGCAACAGCTAATCCTAAATCATTATGACAGTGTGTAGATAAAATTGCTTTATCAATATTTGGAACTTTATTTAGCAATGTTTGTATTATTTTAGTAAATTCTGACGGGACTGTATAACCAACTGTATCAGGTATATTTATGGTTTTAGCTCCACACTTAATTGCAAGTTCAACAGTTTTACACATATAATCCATGTCAGTTCTTGTGCCATCTTCGCATGACCATTCGACGTCATCGGTAAATTTTCTTGCATATGTTACGTGTTCCTTAATTGCTTCATAAACTTCTTCTGGAGATTTATTTAACTTGTGCTTCATATGTAATGGGCTAGTTGAAATAAAAGTATGAATTCTAAATCTTGGCGCGTGTTTTAATGCTTCATAACATCTATCAATATCTTTTTTTGAATGTCTTGATAAACCTGCAGGAATAGATTTTTTAAGAATTTTACTAATTTCAGTAACAGCTTCAAAATCACCAGGTGAAGCAATTGGAAAACCTGCTTCAATAATATCAACACCTAATTCGTCAAATACTCTAGAGATTTGAATTTTTTCTTCAAGACTCATTGATGCGCCTGGTGACTGTTCGCCATCACGCATTGTTGTATCAAATATGTATACTCTGTTTTTGTCCGA
>MDTE01090425.1_pt1 | contig 11970 bp, 8 predicted proteins | sample 811231 | NCBI WGS metagenome assembly MDTE01 (sample SAMN05326651, study PRJNA326480) | marine metagenome | isolation source: seawater | place: Indian Ocean: Red Sea | collected 2010
CAACTTCATCTGGTAATGGAGCAATTTCTGTAATTAAATTATCAGGTGATAATTCAATAAATATTTGTAATAAAATTCTACAAAAGAAAAATTTAAATGAAATTAAAAGTCACACTATTAATTACAACAAAATAATAGAAGAAAAACAAATTATAGATGAGGTATTAATAAGTGTTTTTAAAAATCCGAAATCACATACAGGAGAAAATATTGTAGAAATCTCATGTCATAGTTCAACTTACATAGAGAAAAAAATTCTTCAATTATTGTTAAATAATGGTGCACGTCTTGCAAAACCTGGTGAGTTTACTTTAAGATCTTTTTTAAATGGTAAAATTGATTTATCTCAAGCCGAGGCTGTTGCTGACTTGATAGCTTCTAACACAGAATTATCCCATAAAGTAGCTATGAATCAAATGCGTGGAGGATTTTCTTCTGAATTAAAAGAATTAAGAAAACAACTAATAAATTTTGCATCATTAATAGAATTAGAGCTTGATTTTTCTGAAGAAGACGTTGAATTTGCGAATAGAGAAAAATTTAAAGAACTTTTATCAAACATAAAATTAAAAATCAAGAATTTAATAGGTTCTTTTGAATATGGCAATGTTATTAAAAATGGAGTTCCAGTTGCAATAGTTGGAAAACCTAACGTAGGAAAATCAACTTTACTAAATGCTTTATTAAATGAAGAAAGAGCGATTGTTTCAAATATACCTGGAACAACTAGAGATGTCATTGAAGATGTGGTAATTATAAATGGCATATCATTTAGATTTATAGATACAGCTGGATTAAGAAATACAAATGATAAAATAGAAAAAATAGGTATAGAAAAAGCAATTGAAAAAGCTAAAAAAGCTAAAATCACACTCTACTTAATTGATGCAAATGAAGATTTAAAAGAACAAATTTCTGAAATTGAAAAATTTAAGAAGAAATTAAATAATAAAATTATAATTGTAATTAATAAAATTGATCAAAAAAATATTAAAGATCATAATATTCAAAATTGTTTTTATATTTCAGCTAAATCAAAAAAAGGATTAGATAAGCTACAAAATCATCTTTCTGAAGATTTTCAAATGAATATGAATTCAAATGAAGTTACAATTAATAATATTAGACATATTGAAGCTCTAAAAAAAGCTTTAGTAAATATTAATGATACATTAAATGGAATAGAAAATAAAATTTCAGGAGAATTGTTATCACAAGATATTAGACAATGTATATCAAATATTGGTGAAATTACTGGAGAAATAACAACAAATGATTTATTAGAAAATATTTTTTCAAATTTCTGTATCGGGAAATAATATTCTATCTTTATTTAAAAATTAATTACTTGATGATAAATTTTAAATTAATAAAATACATATGTCCTTTTTTAATTATTTTTTTATACTCGTGTCAACATGAATTTGAAAGACCCAGTTGGAATACAGAATGGAGTCTTCCTGTCGCTGTATCAACTCTAGATATTTATAAATTAGACTTTGATTCGAATATAACTTGGAATAATTTAGAAAATAATCAAGTAGAAATAGTTTATCAACACGAGCTAATAGATTTAGAAATAGATAGCTTACTTGATCTTCCTCCAAGAGGTGTTACAAAAAATGTCAAATTAGATAGTATTTCTTTTAGTAATATTAACATTACTTACTCTACAACATTAGGGCAAATTATTAATGATGCTGGAGCTGGATCTTTTATTTCTAATGGTGCTCAAACAATAATTCCTGATTTTCCAAATGTTTTACAAGACACTTTACCATTAGATGCAAGTGAATATTTTGTGGAAATGAACTTAAAAGAAGGGAATCTTAAAGTCCAACTAGAAAATCAACTTCCATGTGATTTATCTAATATCGTAATTGAACTTAGAAACCCTGGAAGTAATAATATTTTATCTATTAACTTACCTTATTTAGCAACTAATACATCATATGAAGAAAATGTAGATCTACAGGGACAAATAATTTATGGGGACTTAGAACTTGAAATTATAAATGTTGATTTAGTTGGAACAGGGACAAGTTTGGTAACGATTGATTATCAAGATGCACTTATTTCAAATATTTTAATTAGTAATATCGTTCCTTTTGAAGGACTTGCTGTATTTCCAGAACAAGAAATTTTTAATGAGGATACTGTCGTATCATTTGATATTGGTGATGTCCAATTAACAGAAGCTTTAATTCATAGCGGAGGAGTTTCTGTTGAAGGTAACTCAACAATTCAAGATACTATTAAAATCCAATATAGTATTCCTTCTGCGACACTAAATGGACAACCATTTGAAATATATTTAGAATTACCTCCTGCACCTGTTGGAGGTAGTATTAGTGAAGATAAGTTTTTTGATTTTTCAGGATATATATTAGATTTAACTGGACAATTTGGTGATACAATAAATACATTATATACCAAATCTACAGGATGGATTGACTCATCTGGAGTATTAACTCACATTTCTTTAGAAGATAGTATTTATTTCACATTAAGCATTGTCGATCTTAAACCTGCTTATGCGAAAGGTTTTTTAGGTAAAGATACCTTATCAAGCTCTGAAATTATTGATATAAATATTTTTGAAGATTTTGATGGAAACTTTGATATTGAAAGTATGGAAGTCAATTTATCATCAAAAAATTATTTGGGTGCTGAAGCAAACTTTAATATTTCCTCATTATCTGCTTCAAATATTAATAACAATAAAATTAATTTAAATGGAAATATTTTAAATGAAAGTTTAATAATTGGAGCAGGCATAGAAAACAATAATAGTGTAAACCCTGTATCCCCTTTTTTAAGTGAAATTTCTATCAATACAAATAATTCAAATATTGATGAAGTAATTGAATTAAAACCAAATGAAATACAATTTTCTTATGATCTTTTTCTTAACCCTAACTCTAACAATAATGGCTTTTTATATAAGGGTTATGGTATATCAACATCTTTAGATATTAAATTACCTTTAAGTTTAATAAGTGAAAATATAGTTCTTAAAGATACTACTGAATTTAACTTACAAATTTCTGATGAATTTAATGAAATATCATTTATTTTAAATATTGAAAACGAATTTCCATTATCAGGAAAAATAAAGATGAATTTATTAGACAATAATAATGAAGTTTTATCTAGCCTAGAAGATGATCAAATAATTAATGCAGGAATAATTTCAAATAATGGAATTGTTGAACAATCAACATTAAGTCAGATTGTCTTACCCTTTAATAATAGCAAAGGAGTATTAGAAAACACTAAAAAAATACAATTTGAATTCATAATGAACTCTGAACCGGAAAATAAACATGTTGTTATTTATTCTGATTATGAAATTAAATTAACTCTAATTATCAACCAAAATCAAATTATTAATTAAATGAGAAATTTTGCTTTCATTCTTATTGTATTTAGTAATTGTATATATGCACAAAACTCATATTTGCATTATCAAAATGATATTGGAATTCACAATAATGTTTATAATTATAAAACAATTAAAAATAGTCAAGGTTTTTGGAGTGATAATTACAAACAAAATCTTATAGATCAATTAAATGATGAAAATAATATATCATTCGAAGCAAACTTTATGTTAAAGTATGTAAGTAAAAAAGAAATGAGTATTGCATTAAAACATAGTTTATTTGCTAAAACCAGTTATAATAAAGATCTATTTAAGTTAGCTTTATTTGGAAATAAACCATTAGCTGGTGAAGAATTATACTTATCACCATTTTCACTAGATTACTTTAGATTTTCAGAGATTGAGGCAGGTTTTAAACTTTTTAAAAATATTAAATTAACTAGCTCATTTATAATTGGTCATGATTTTGCTAAATTTAACTCAGAAAAAACAAGATTTTTAACGTCTATTAATCAAGAGTTTATTGATTATGAAGTAGACTTAAACGGATACTACACTAATTTTAATAATAATAATTATTTTAAACCCAATGGACTTGGTGGTTCGTTTGGATTTTATTACGAAAAAGAAAAAAACGGAAATTATTTATTATTAGCAGCAAAAGATGTAGGTTTTATTATTTGGAATAAAAACCTAAACCATTTAAATGTAGATACTACTGATGTTTTTGAGGGTCTTGAAATAAATAATATTTTAAACATAGACAATGAAAATATTAATAATCAAATTGATAGAATTGAAACTAGTTTCAAAAATTCCCAAGAAAAATATCTATGGAGAATACCTATAACATTATCTCTATTTTACTATAAAAAATTAAATGAAAAATATATAAATGGAATAAGTTTAAATATTAAACATAAAATTGAATTTTTTGATTCTCCTTATTTATCCATTAATTTACATAAAAATATAAATAAAAATAAGTGGACATTGGGTTATCATGTTGGTGGACTTGAAAACCCTGGATTTCAGTTTAGCTATCATAGAAAAATGAAAAAAATTGAGATAGGTCTATTTACCAATCAAGCAAATTTATTTCTCTCAGAAGAAATATATGGTTTACATATTGGACTAAGTATTAAAAAATTATTTTTCAAAAAAAATGAATGAATATAATCTAGATATAAAAAACAAATTAAATTTTATTTTAATTGCAGGTCCTTGTATTATTGAAGATAAAAAAACTACTTTTAAAATTGCATCACATATTAAAAATATATGTGAAAAATTAGATATAAAATATATTCTCAAGGGTTCATATAGGAAAGCTAATAGATCTAGAATAGATTCTTTTACTGGAATTGGAGATAAAAAAGCATTAAGAATCCTTAATGAGATAGGATCTGAACTAAATATTCCAACAACAACAGATGTACATTCTGTTGAAGAAGTTAAAATAGCTTCAAAATATGTAGATATATTACAAATACCTGCTTTTTTATCTAGACAAACTGACCTATTAGTTGCAGCTGCAAAAACAAAAAAGATTATTAATATTAAGAAAGGACAATTTTCTTCTCCTTTATCCATGAAATATGCAACAGAAAAAGTCAAAAAAAATGGTAATGATAATATTTTATTAACTGATAGAGGAACAACATTTGGATATGAAGATTTAATTTTAGACATGCGAAGTATACCTATCATGAAAAAATTTGCTCTTGTTATAATAGATGTTACTCATTCTTTGCAAAGACCCAATCAAATATCAGGAGTTACATCAGGTCAACCGGAATTTATTGAAACATTATCAATGGCAGCAATTGCAGCGGGAGCCGATGGCTTATTTATAGAAACACACCCTAATCCATCAATTGCTAAATCTGATGGTTCTAACATGTTACATTTAGATAAAATTGAAAGTTTATTAAAGAAACTGATTAAAATTAAAAAGGCTATTTGATTAAAAAAGAAGTTCTTCTATTATTAGATCTACCTTGTTCTGTTTTATTTGAAGAAATTGGGCTAGATTCACCAAAACCAATATAGTTGAGTCTTTTTTTATTAATTCCAACACTAATTAAATATTCATATACAACTTTTGCTCTATTTTTAGATAACTCTTTATTTTTCTCAACACTTCCAATATTATCAGTATGACCTTGTAACTCAATTTTTAAATCAGGATATTTAAACAAATAATCTTTTAAATTATCCAACTCTTCTAAAGAAGTGTCTAAAAGCTCATAAGAATTATGTTCAAAATGAACATTTTCTAAAACTATCTCTGTACCTCTTTCTTGTGTTAACATATCAATTTCTAATTCATTAATTTCCTTTGCTTGCAACTCATCAGGTAATTCAAAATAGAAAATATCTTCTTCTCCGAATCCACTTTTGTTTGATGTAAAATAAGCAGTTTTACCATCTGATGAAACAACTAAACTATTTTCAACATCATAGGTGTTAATAGGAAATCCTAAATTTTGTGGACTACCCCACTTTTGACTATTTAAATCTTTTCTACTCATGAACAAGTCAAAATCTCCCATACCAACATGTCCTTTAGAAGCAAAGTATAGTGTTTGATTATCAATATGAATAAATGGTGACATTTCATCATATTTAGTATTTATATACGGTCCTATATTAGTTGGTTTAGAAAATAAACCATCTTCTTGTAAATAACTAACATAAATATCTTTACCTCCGACACCACCTGGTCTATTACTAACAAAATATATATGTTTTCCATCTGCAGAAATACTTGGTTGAGTTTCCCAATACTTTGTGTTTATATTTGGACCCAAATTTTTTGCATCAGACCAACCATTTTCAGTTAAATAACTTAAATAAATATCACAACCACCATATCCATCTTCTCTATCACAAGCAGTAAAAAAAAGAACAGATCCATCTGATGTTAAGCATTGTGCTCCTTCATTACCATATGTATTAATATTAGGACCTAAATTTTTTGCTAAAATCCATCTACCATCTTTAAAAACACTTGAAAAAAAATCTTCTGAATAAATAGAGTTATAATGAGGAGCTCTTCTAGTGAAGATAAATAAATTACCATCAGCAGAAATAGAAGGTAAATATTCTTTCCATTTTGTATTTATTGCCTCTCCCATATTAATAGGGTTAAATAAAAATGGATTTTTAATTGAATAAATTGCAAAATCACAATTTTTTAATTTTCTTCTAGAATCTAGTACAAATTTTTTATTTTGATTTTCAAATTTTAAAAAATATTCAAAATGATTTTTTGCATCTTCATAATTCCCTTTATCAAACTCTAAATTAGCCACCTTGTAGTAACCCCAAGCTTTTTTTTCATTATCATCAGAAATGCCTTTTAAATAAAAAAATATAGCTTCATTTAAATTATTTGCATCTTCTGATAATTGACCTAAAAGTAAATATGAATCTAAAAAAGTTGAATCTTGTCGAATTGCTTGTTCAGCAAATTTTTTAGCTTTATAATCTTCCTTTTTTTTATAATATTCTACAGCCTTTTTATAAGCACCTAATGCTCTTTTTTTGTTTTGAGAATAAAGTAAAATAGGAACTAAAAAAAATAAAATTAATATCTTTTTCATTATGGAATATTCATGTATTTATGTATTTGTAATGAAATATTCCACTTAGGATTAATTTTGATGTAGTCTACAATTTTTGGAATCATTTGATGAAATTTTTCCCACTCAGGTTGTAAATATAAAACACAGTTTTCATTTACTTTAGAAGCTTGTTTTTCAGCCCATTTAAAATCATCATTATTATATATAATGACTTTTAATTCATTTGCTAAAATTAATAAATCATCTATAGGTGGCTTAACTTTTTTAGGTGAGACACAAATCCAATCATAATTTCCAGAAATTGGGTATGCACCTGAAGTTTCAATATTTACTTTTAAATTATTCTTTTTCAATAAATTAGTAAGAGGTTCTAAATTCCAAATTAACGGCTCACCACCAGTAATAACAACTGTCTCTAAATTTAATGGTAAAATTTCTTTTACTATATCATCAATATTTTTAACAGGATGAACATCTTTATCCCAACTTTCTTTAACATCACACCAATGACAACCTATATCACATCCAGCAGTACGTATAAAATATGCAGATTTACCAGAATAATACCCTTCTCCTTGTATAGTATGGAAAGTTTCCATAATAGGAAGCATATATCCTTTGTTTATTTCTTCTTTTTCGTTCATTAATAATAAGCAAATTTAATATTTCTTTATGTTTGGATAAATTTAAAATATTTTTTTAGTGAGAAATTACATCATATCTGCTTTAATTCTATGCTTTTTAATTTCATGTACCAAAAATAAATCAACTAAATTTTTAGGTGAAGTAATAAATCCAAAGAGTGATAGTGTATCTATATATATTGAAGTACTAGATAAAACATTTTACACAATATTAAATAAAAACAATAAATTTTCTTTTGAATTTGAAATAGAGAGCTAATCGATCAGCACTTATAATTTTTGCTTTGCAGATAATAAAGTGTTTTTTAAAAGCATTGCTATGGTCATTGGACCAACACCACCAGGAACTGGAGTTATATAGCTACATTTTTTTGAAACATTATTAAAATCAACATCACCCTTTAATTTCCAGCCACTTTTTGTCTTTTCTGATTTAACTCTTGTTATCCCTACATCGATAACACATGCACCCTTTTTAACCATGTCAGATGTTATAAATTCTGCTTTTCCAAGAGCAACAATCAATATATCCGCACTTTGACATATTTTCTTTAGATTTTGTGTTCTTGAATGAGTTAAAGTAACTGTAGAATTTCCTGGATAAGAGTTTCTAGACATTAATATACTAATTGGAGTACCAACAATACTGCTTCTTCCTACAACCACACAATGCTTTCCAGATGTTTCAACTTTGTAACGTTTTAATAGTTCTATAATACCTGCAGGTGTTGCTGGCAAGAAAGTAGGTAGTTCTAAATTCATTCGACCAATATTAAATGGATGAAAACCATCAACATCCTTTTCAGGCAAAATAGCATCTGTAACTTTTATTTCATCTATGTGATCAGGTAATGGTAATTGAACAATTAAACCGTCAATATCATCATTAGAATTTATTTTTTTTATCTCATTTAATAATATTTCTTCAGAAATATTATTTTCTAATCGAATTAAAGTAGATGTAAAACCAACTATTTCACATGCTCTAACTTTAGCATTTACATAAGTTTCACTTGCTCCGTTATCTCCTACTAAAATAGCAGCAAGATGTGGTTTCTTCCCTCCTTTTTCAATTAATTTGGAAACATCTAAAGCAATTTCTTCCTTAATTATATTTGATGTATATTTTCCGTCAAGTAATATCATATTTTTTTATTTCATTCCAGGAAAACCTCCTCTATTTTGCATCATTTGCATCATTTGCTTAGCACCGCCTCCCTGCATCATTTTCATCATTTTACCCATTTGGCTAAACTGTTTAATTAATTGATTAACTTCTTGGACAGATGTACCACTCCCATTAGCAATCCTTTTTCTTCTACTTCCATTCAAGATATGAGGGTTTGAACGTTCTTCTTTTGTCATGGAAAAAATAATAGACTCAATCCCCTTAAATGCGTCATCATCAATATCAACTCCCTTCATTGCTTTAGACATTCCAGGTATCATACCCATTAAATCTTTAACATTTCCCATCTTTTTAATTTGTTGTATTTGCTTTAAAAAATCATCAAATCCAAATTTATTTTTTGCAATCTTTTTTTGCATTTTTCTGGCCTCTTCTTCATCAAACTGTTGTTGAGCTCTTTCAACTAATGAAATAACATCACCCATCCCTAAAATTCGATTTGCCATTCTATCTGGATGAAAAACATCTAGACCATCCATTTTCTCACTTGTTCCTATAAATTTTATTGGCTTATCTACTACTGATCTAATTGTCAATGCTGCACCTCCTCTTGTATCACCATCCAATTTGGTTAAAACAACACCATCAAAATTTAATCTGTCATTGAATGCTTTTGCTGTATTGACAGCATCTTGACCAGTCATTGAGTCAACAACAAATAAAATTTCATTTGGATTAATTGATTTTTTGATTGCTGAAATCTCATTCATCATATCTTCATCAACAGCTAAACGACCAGCTGTATCAATTACAACAACATTATGACCATTACTTTTTGCATGTTTAATTGCTTGTTGAGCAATCTCAACAGGATTTTTATTTTCTCGATCTTGAAAAACATCCACACCAACTTGATCAGCTAAAACACCTATTTGATCAATTGCTGCAGGCCTATAAACATCACAGGCAACTAATAAAGGTTTTTTATTTAATTTACTTTTTAAGTGTTTTGCAATCTTTCCAGAAAAAGTTGTTTTACCTGAACCTTGTAAGCCAGCAATTAATATAACACTTGGCTTACCATCTAAATTAATATCACTGTAACTACTACCCATTAACTCAGCAAGCTCATCACGCATAATTTTAGTCAAAAGTTGACCAGGCTCAATTGATGTCAACACTTGTTGTCCTAAAGCTTTTTCTTTAACAACATTAGTGAAATTCTTAGCTGTTTTAAAATCCACATCAGCACTTAAAAGTGCTTTACGAATTTCTTTCATAGTTTGAGCAACATTAATTTCAGATATACTTCCTTGACCCTTAAGGACTTTAAAAGCTTTATTTAATTTTTCAGATAAATTTTCAAACATAATTACATTTTATTGGGGACTTCTATTCCTAAAAGTCCCATTGCAGTTTTGATTATTTGAGCAACCTTATCAGATAAAGCTACTCTAAAAGCTATTTGATTATAATCTTCACCATTTAAAATAGGTGTATTTTGATAATAAGCATTAAATTCTTTCACCAAATCATAAATATAGTTAGCAATTAAAGAAGGACTAAACTCTTTAGCAGCATCTTGAATTATTAATGGGAAATCTAATAATAATTTTATGATTTCTTGTTCTTTGATATTTAAATTTACTGAATTTTTAAATTCAGCTTTTTTATTGTATTTTTTTATTAAGGATTGAATTCTAACATAGGTATATTGAATAAAAGGGCCTGTATTTCCATTAAAATCAATTGACTCTTGAGGATCAAATAACATTCTTTTTTTTGGATCTACTTTTAAAATGTAATATTTTAAAGCGCCTATGCCTATTTTTTTAAATATTAAATTAGATTCCTCTAGACTTAATTCATCAAGTTTACCGAGCTCTTTAGATGTTAGTTTAGCTTTATTTATCATTTCTTCTATTAAATCATCAGCATCTACCACAGTTCCTTCTCTTGATTTCATTTTCCCACTAGGTAGATCAACCATACCATATGATAAGTGATAACAATTTTTTGCCCAATCAAAACCTAACTTATTTAGAATTAAGAATAAAACTTTAAAATGATAATCTTGTTCATTACCAACTGTGTAAACCATATTAGAAAAATCAAAGTCATCATGTCTTAATATAGCTGTGCCAATATCTTGAGTCATATATACAGTTGTGCCATCTGAACGCAATAAAAGCTTTTCATCAAGTCCCTCAGAAGTTAAATCAACCCATACAGAACCATCTTCTTTTTTATAAAAAATATTTTTTTTCAATCCAATTTCAACTATATCTTTTCCTAATAAATAGGTATTACTTTCATAATAATTTTTATCAAAATACACTCCTAAATTCTCATATGTAAAATTAAACCCATCATAAACCCAATTATTCATCTTTTTCCATAGATTTAAAATTTTTGGATCTTTTGATTCCCATTTAAGCAACATATCTTGAGCTTTTAATAAAATAGGAGCAGACTTTAATGCTTCTTTTTCGGAAAATCCATCTTTAATTAAATTTGATACTTCTTTTTTATATTCTTCATCAAACTTAACATAATATTTTCCTACAAGCTTATCTCCTTTTATACCAGAATCTTTAGGGTTTTCACCACAACCAAACATTTCCCAGGCCAACATAGATTTACAAATATGTATTCCTTTATCATTTATAATTTGAACATTTTTAACTTTCTTACCACTTGCTGATATAATTTTAGACACTGAATATCCTAAAAGATTATTTCTAATATGACCTAGGTGTAAAGGTTTATTTGTATTTGGTGATGAAAACTCAATTAAAAAAGTAGGTGAATCTTTAGAAATAGGGACAATACCATAATCATTTAAACTGTAAATTTCTATAAATTGATCCAACCAGTAAAAGTTATCAATGGATAAATTTAGAAAACCTTTAACTACATTATAGCTTGAAACATGATTAATATTTTCTTTCAAATAAGCACCTAATTCATTTGCTGTAATTTCAGGTGTTTTTTTAGAGTATTTGAGCAATGAAAAAACAACAATAGTAATATCACCCTCAAAATCATTACGTGTCTTTTGAATTTGAACTTGCTGACTTTGTATCGAATAAAAATTCAATACTTTTTTTACTATTGTACTATGTAATTTTTTTCCTATCATTTTTTAGGTAAAAATATTTCAGCCATCATGCATCTAGCACTACCTCCACCACAAGCCTCTATTGTATCTAAAGAACTATG
>MDTE01015144.1_pt1 | contig 11968 bp, 7 predicted proteins | sample 811231 | NCBI WGS metagenome assembly MDTE01 (sample SAMN05326651, study PRJNA326480) | marine metagenome | isolation source: seawater | place: Indian Ocean: Red Sea | collected 2010
GCCACGTAGGTCACACGATTCACAGTGAACCTGGATTCGGATCGGGATGCGCCAACCTGTTGCAGGGTTTGCGTGAACGCATCGTATCTCTGCTGGACATAATCGAGGTCTTCACGCAACGCAGTCGTCATCACTTTTACCGGTATGCCGATGTCGTGACATCGTCTAACCTGATGGCGTATTGACTCGACACCGACTGCAGCCAGATGAAACGGCGGTTGTACGGAATACGGCGGCGGCATGATGGCCGCGTTGTCGAAAGCGAAATACTCACCGTCGTAGGCGGTTGCACCTTGGGTCTTCCACAGTGCCGCCATCACCTCCAAATGTTCTTTGAAATGCTGTCGACTCTCCGGTTCCGGCATGTCGAACTGCATTTGCCGAAGTTCGAAACCAGATGCGCCACGACCCAGTGCGGCCTCGAAACGGCCATCGAACATGACGTCGATCTGACTCAGCTCGGCGGCAAGCTTGATGGGGTGATGATTACGCAGTATGAGCACAGCCACACCCGCATGTATGCGCTCGGTGTGCTCGAAGATGCGTGTTGCGAATTGTAGTGGGTCGGGGATCGCGATGTAGTCAATCGCGTAATGCTCAGCCAACCACACACAATCGAAGCCGAGCTCGTCAGCGGACACGGCCTCGGCGAGCATTTCGTCATAGAGCTGTCTGGCGCTCTTGGTGTGGTCAATCCAATGACCGGGGATGAAGACTCCGAACTCCATGAACAGTTACCCTTTCGAACTCGACCTGACGGCGACGAGCAAGACGCCGTCGATTGCATAGCCATGCACCGCCTAGGAGAACTCATTATCCAACTCCAGCAACGCCTTTGCATTCAATCTCGCCGACAGATTCTAGCTCACCTCATGCCAGCGGAAACGGACCGAGTTAGGCGCAATCTCCCCATCCAGTGCGATGTCTGATACTACTCAGCCGCGCAATCCAGTTCGTCCCTGCTATCTCCAAGTAGCCGTGCACCCATGAGGCAACCGTCTTGTGTTCTCGTGGCAGGCCGTGCACGGAGTTAGAAGTCGGTTTGCTTTACCGCGACACGCTGTGAACACGTCCGTGTGCCCTCGGAGGCAGCATCCACGCGACCTACGGTCGCTGCAAAGCAAACCGACTTCTAACTTTTCGAGGATTGGTGGACTGTCACCCTCAAAGAATCGCGACTTCTTTTGCCTGTATGGGATCGTCAGTCCCGGCGGCATACAGATCCGAGCCTCCACTCGTGCCTTCTTGGTAGCCGCATAGAACATCCCAGGGATCCTGGAGGTCCTGCACCCAGCCCAGAAAGGGACGGTGCATGGAGTAGCCGATCAAGCGAGCGAGCTTTTCCGGCATGAGCTTGGCTTCTTCGGGGGTCACGGTAAGGTAGAAGTTTTGTTCCTGTCGTAGCCAGCCGAGGATGTAGCCGGCAAACATGCCTATGCGCCACTGGTTGGTGCGGTTTGCGCTGCCGCCGTGGTAGATGCCACCAACGAAGAAGCATACTGAGCCCTTTGGCATCACCGCTTGTACGGTCTCGGCCTCGGTTGGCTGTCGGTCGTCGTCCCACAGGTGTGAGCCTGGAATCATGCGGGTTGCACCGTTCTCGGCGGTGAAGTCCGTCAAGGCCCAGAATGACGTGCAGTTCAAATTGCGTGGACTGGGGTGTGGCAGGGGATACAGGGAATCACCACGGTGTAAGGGTTGCAGGGTTTCGCTGGGGCCGATGGCCGTGATCGAGTTCGACGACAGTTGGAAATTGTCGCAGAACGGACCCAGAGTCTGCTCGACAACGGACATGACCGTGTCGTGAGTGACAAATTTGCCGATCTGCTCGCTCTTGGCGAACAGCGAGTGCAATCGCTTGGTTTCAAGGCCGATGAAATCGTTTTCGCCGGTTGGTTTCCTTGACAGATAGGGGGCTAGATCGTCGAGCAGCTGATCGATGGCGTCTTGCTCGATGACGTCTTTCACGATCACGCAGCCATCGGTCTCAAGCAATCCTTTGATTTCATCTAAATCCGTGCTGGCGTCGACTGTCTTCATGGTGCCGTCGCTACTGCCAGCCGGCACCACCGGGTCGGTGCCTTGGCCGCGATAGATGGCTCGCTTTTGCTGCGGCACGTCGATGCCGTCGGTGCCCATGTCATTGCCACCGCCACGGGAGAGTTCCTCATAACCATTGATAGCGATCCACGGGTCCTGGAGGTCCTTGGTCCAGCCTAGATAGGGTCGATGCACGGAGTATCCGACCAGCCGCGCGAGTTGCTCGGGCATCTGGCGGGCTTGCTCGGGCGGCACCGACATGTAGTAGTTCTGCTCTTGACGCAACCAGCCGAGCACATAGCCGGCGAACATACCGATTCGCCATTCGTCGCTCGTGACGTTGGCGCCGCCACCGTGATAGGTGCCGCCGACGAACACACACAGCGAGCCTTTTTTCATCACCGCCTGCACGGTCTCGGCTTCCGTGGGTCGGCGTTCGTCGTCCCACAGATGGCTGCCGGGGACTAAGCGCGTGGCGCCGTTCTCAGCGGTGAAATCGGACAATGCCCAGAAGCAGGTGCAGCACACGTTGCGCACACCGTCATGCGCCAGCGGATAGAGCAAATCGTCGCGGTGCAGTGGCTGCACAGTCTCGCCGGGACCGATAGCGGTGATGGAGTTGGAAGTCAGCTGATAGTTGTCACAGAAGGGCTTGAGCGCGATGTCCATGAGCTCGAGCACTTTTGGATGGGTGATGAAATCGCCTATTTGCTCGCTCTTGGCGAACAGCGAATGCAATCGTTTGGTCTCGAATCCGGTGAAGTTGCCATTGCCTGTCGGCTTGGTAGCGAGATAGGGCTGCAGGTCGGAGAGCAGGACGTCGACTGCCTCATTCGACAGTACATCCTCGATGATCACACAACCGTCACGCGTCAGAATTTTCTCGAGATCTGCGTTACTGGCAGTGGAGTGGACGCTCACAATACCGGTTTCAGTCATGATCGATTCCTCACTCTGCGCAAAATCAGGCTTGCCCAGACTACTCCTCCGCAAAGGACTGGGCAATTGACGGTCCCTGGGAGACCAGGCTAGGGGTAGACTAGCGGTCCAACTAAAGCACCTGGTTGCTTGAACGTGATTGTATCCCGCTTCAAAGCGTTGACCTTCGATGTTTTCGGAACCGTCGTCGACTGGCGCTCGAGTGTCATCGCCGAGCTGCGCGCTGTGGGTGAGCACAAGCGCATCGAGGCCGACTGGGTGGCCTTTGCCGATGCCTGGCGAGGACTGTATCAGCCTTCGATGGACGAAGTTCGAAAGGGTCACCGGGCGTGGGCCATTCTGGACGCGCTCCACGAGGAGAGCTTGCGCACCCTGCTCGACGAGTTCGAAGTCACCGGGCTCTCGGAAGACGAGATCGACCACTTGAATCGCGCCTGGCATCGACTCGAGCCCTGGCCCGACGTCGTCGCAGGTATGACGCGTTTGAGCAAAGGCTACATATTGACCACCTTGTCGAATGGCAATGTCGCGCTGCTGGTCAACATGGCGAAACAGGCCGGACTACCCTGGGACGCCATTCTGGGCGCGGAGCCCACACGCTGCTACAAACCGCTGCCTGAGGCTTATCTCGGCACCGCCCGCTATCTGGGACTACAGCCTGAGCAGTGTCTGATGGTCGCAGCCCACAACGGTGACCTGGTGGCAGCGGCAAAGCTTGGTTTTGGCACCGCCTTTGTCGCCCGTCCGACCGAGCATGGGCCGAATCAGCAAATCGATCTTCGTGCTGAGCATGAATACGACTTCGTGGCGGACAGCTTCGTCGATCTCGCACAACAGCTGGGTGTCTAATGAGTGTCATCGACTACCGCACTGCACCAGATCGATATCGACACTGGAGTCTGGAGGTAACAGACAAGGTCGCGGTGTTGACGCTCGACGTTGACGAACAAGCGGGCCTGGGTGACGACTACACGCTGAAGCTCAACTCCTATGACCTGGGTGTCGACATCGAGCTCGCTGACGCCGTGCAACGGCTGCGCTTCGAACAGCCTTCGGTGCGCGTCGTCATCATGCGCTCGGGGAAACCACGGGTGTTCTCGGCCGGCGCCAACATCGGCATGCTGAGCAACGCAACCCACAGTGACAAAGTCAATTTCTGCAAATTCACCAATGAGACGCGCAATCACATCGAGGATGCGAGCATGTGCTCGAACCAACGGTACTTGTGTGCCGTGGAAGGCCCCGCTGCCGGCGGCGGCTACGAGCTTGCGCTCGCCACTGATCACATTGTGCTGGTCGACGACGGTAGCTCGTCGGTTTCGCTGCCGGAGGTACCCTTGCTGGCGGTGCTACCAGGTACCGGCGGACTCACGCGTCTGGTAGACAAGCGCCATGTGCGTCGCGACCGTGCGGATGTTTTCTGCACGCTGGAAGAAGGCGTGCGTGGACAACGCGCATTGGACTGGGGTCTCATCGATGAGCTCGCGCCGGCTTCGCGATTCCAGCAATGCATCGACGAACGTGTCGCGAGCATGCTCGATGCCTGCACCGGGAAGACCGCTGCTAAAGGCATTGAGTGGACGCCACTGGAGCGCTCTATCGAGGACGATGCAGTTACGTACTCATGCGTAAGCGCGAAGCTGAAGCCAGATGCAGGCCGGGTCGAGATCTTGTTACGGGGCCCCGGCGCGCCAGCGCCGGCCGATTCTGAAGCACTCCATGCGCTTGGATGCCACTTCTGGCCACTCCGGTTGGCCCGTGAGCTCGACGATTTGATTCTGCATTTGCGCAGCAACGAGCCGGAGCTCGGCACATGGGTGTTCCGCACGGAGTCGGGCGCTTATCCCGTCGGAGACTTCGACCGCTTTCTGATTGACACACAGAGCTTCTGGCTGGCGCGTGAAGTCATCGACTTGTGGAAGCGTGTGCTGAAGCGCCTCGAGGTCACCTCCCGAAGCTTGGTCGCACTGGTCACCCCAGGAAGCTGCTTCACGGGCACGTTGTTCGAGCTGGTAGTGCTGGCCGATCAGAGCTTCATGCTCAATGGCCCTTTCGAAGAACTGAGCAGCGAGGAAGCCATGGTCTGCTTGACGGACATGAACCTCGGTCCGCTTCCGGGCGTCAACGGGCAGACCCGGCTCGAAACCCGATTTCTGGCTGACAGCGCCGCACTCTCAAATGTTCATGAGCATGTGCATGAGCCATTGGACGCCAACGCTGCGGACGCGCTGGGCCTGGTGACGGCCACGCCGGATGACATCGACTGGGACGACGAGGTCAGACTCAGCCTCGAGGCTCGGGCCAGCTTTTCACCTGACGCCCTGACGGCTATGGAGGCGAACCTTCGTTTCGCCGGTCCGGAGACTCTAGAAAGCAAAATATTCGCGCGACTGAGCGCATGGCAAAATTGGGTGTTCCAACGACCGAACGCGGTCGGTGAATCAGGTGCGCTGACTCGTTATGGCACCGGGCAGCAGGCCGAGTTCGACAAACGAAGAGTTTGAACATGACCACCATCGATTACAGCGAGCGGATTCCAAACAATGTCGGACTCGGTGAAGACCGGCGATTGAAACGCGCACTGGAAGCCTGGCAACCGTCATTCCTCGATTGGTGGAAGCAAATGGGGCCCGACGGTCTGCAGAGCAACGACATTTACTTGCGCACCGCCACCAGTGTCGACACCCGTGGCTGGGCGCATTTCGATTACGTCAAAATGCCGGACTACCGCTGGGGAATATTCCTCGCCGAACCTGAGGCGGAAAGAAAAATCGCTTTCGGTGAACATGCCAGCGAACCCGCCTGGCAGGAGGTACCCGGCGAGTACCGGGCGGCACTGCGCAGGATTCTGGTCATTCAAGGCGACACCGAGCCCGCTTCAGTCGAACAACAACGCAAGCTAGGACAGACCGCACCGTCACTCTACGACCTGCGTAACCTGCTGCAGGTCAATGTCGAGGAAGGCCGCCATCTTTGGGCAATGGTGTACCTGCTGCAGGCCTACTTCGGGCGCGACGGCCGCGAGGAAGCGGGTATGCTCCTGAACCGGCGTTCCGGTGATCCGGATAAGCCACGAATCTTGGGCGCCTTCAATGAAGCAACTCCCGACTGGCTTTCGTTTTTCATGTTCACGTATTTCACCGATAGGGACGGGAAATTTCAGCTGTCCTCATTGGCGGAGTCGGCATTCGACCCCTTGGCGCGGACGTGCCGCTTCATGTTGAAAGAAGAGGCCCACCACATGTTTGTCGGCGAAACCGGGATAGCGCGAATCATCGAACGCAGTTGCCAGGTCATGCGCGAGCATCCGGACAAAGATCCGCGCACGCTGGGCGTTATCGATCTGGACCTCATTCAGAAGCATATCAACTTTCATTTCAGTGTCACCCTGGACCTGTTCGGCGCCGAGATCTCGACCAATGCCGCAAACGGATTCAGCATCGGCCTCAAGGGGCGATTCCAGGAAGAGCGCATTGCCGACAATCACCGGCTCGTCGATGACAGCTATCCGGTTCTGCACCCTGACGACACCCGAGTGGTTGAGCGTCACGTGCCGGCGCTGAATGCGCTCAATGAGCGTCTGCGTGACGACTTCATCGCCGATGTCGAAAGAGGCATTTCGCGCTGGAACAAAATCATCGGAAGCTATGGCCACGAGCATCGGCTGTCGCTGCCACATCGTGGTTTCAACCGACGCATAGGCCTGTTCGCCGACGTCAATGTGAGTCCGGCGGGCGACATCATCGATGAGTCAGTCTGGCAATCTATGGAGGACGGTTGGCTGCCGAGCGAGGCGGATCGGAGCTATGTGCAGAGCTTGATGGTGGAGCCCGTACTGACACCGGGGCAGTTCGCGCATTGGATTGCTCCACCGGCGCGCGGGATCAATCATCAACCGCTGGACTTCGAATACGTGCGGTTCGATTAGGAGCAACTCATGCCCCAGTATGCCCAGGTCGACGAGAGTGTCAGCCCACCGCTTATTTCCGTGCCGCGTGAATACAACGCCAGCGCCGAATTTGTCGACCGCAATCTCGAGTCAGGCGTTGGCGACAAAACCGCGCTCATCGACGATGCCGGCACCTACAGCTACGTAGACCTCGCCGAACGTATCAATCGAGCAGGCAATGCGCTCGCGTCGCTCGGCGCCGGTCAAGAGACCCGGGTCATGCTGTGCCTGCTGGACGGTGTCGACTTCCCGGCAGCATTCTTCGGGGCGCTTCGTATCGGCGCGGTCGCCATACCGGTCAACACCCTGCTCACCAGCGCCAATTACGATTACATGCTGCGGGACAGCCGCGCCCGAATTCTGATCGTCAGTGAGGCCCTGATGGACAAGTTCGAGCCGGTGCTGGAAGCGCAACCCTATCTGGAGTCAGTTGTCGTGAGCGGCGGTGATGGCGGTGCACACTCGAACTTCGATTCCCTGTGTGCTGATGCGTCAACCACACTCGAAGTTGCACCCACGCTCGCCGACGATGTGGCGTTCTGGCTCTACACGTCAGGTTCCACGGGGCGCCCTAAAGGCTCCATGCATCTGCACGGCGACATGGTGGTGACGGCAGCGTTGTACGCAAAGCCGGTTCTCGACATCAACCGCGACGACGTGGTGTTTTCCGCAGCCAAGTATTTCTTCGCCTACGGTCTGGGCAATTCGCTCACCTTTCCGATGTACGTTGGCGCCACCACGGTGGTGATGGCCGGCCGGCCTACGCCCGATGCGGTGATGTCAGTGCTGAATCAACATCAGCCCAGCCTATACTTCGGGGTGCCCACCCTCTACGGCGCCATTCTCGCCGATGAGGCCAACAACCGTGACCGCGGCTCTTCGAAGCTGCGACTGTGTGTCTCTGCGGGCGAAGCACTACCGGAGAACTTAGGCACTGCCTGGCAACAACGCTTTGGCACCGAGATTCTCGATGGTCTCGGTTCGACCGAGATGTTGCATATTTTCCTGAGCAACCGGGCAGATGCAGTGCGTTATGGCACCACCGGCAAGCCCATTCCTGGTTATGCGCTCAAGCTGCTCGACGAGGACGGCGGTCGGGTCGAAACGGGGCAGATTGGCGAACTCTGGGTGAATGGCGCCTCCGCCGCCATCGGCTATTGGAATCAAAGGGCCAAGAGTCTCGACACTTTTCACGGTCCCTGGACCCGGACCGGCGACAAGTACATTGTCGATGAGGACGGCTACTACGTGTACTGTGGGCGCACCGATGACATGCTCAAGGTCAGCGGGCAGTGGGTCTCGCCGTTCGAGGTCGAATCGGCGTTGCTTGCCCATCAGGCGGTTCTTGAAGCCGGTGTGGTTGGCCGTGAGGACAGTGACGGTCTGATCAAGCCCAACGCTTATCTGGTGCTCAAGGACCCGAGTCAAGGCGGAGATGCACTCGCCGGCGAGCTCAAGAGTTTTGTCAAAGATCGACTCGCACCGTTCAAATATCCGCGATGGATCGAGTTTGTAGACGTGCTGCCGAAAACCGCAACCGGCAAGATTCAGCGCTTCAAGCTGCGCGACTCGTCTCACCAGGATCTCGTGCCATGACCAATAATCACTTGAGCGATCTCGAAACCATCATTGCCGAGCTCGATCGTCTCGGCCGGCTGGTCAGAATTCACTCCGAGGTCGACCCGAACCTGGATCTGGCGGGCATTGCAGCAAAGTTCGAGGGCGGTCCGCGCGCCGTGTTGTTCGAGAATGTGAAGGGCTTCAATATGCCGGTCCTGACCGGGCTCTACTGGTCGAGGGAGCTACTGGGTGACCTGATGCACCAACCCGAAGCGGAACTGCCCGCTTACGTGTCGGATTGCATCAAGTCCTGGCAGCAGCAGCCCACTGCACCGCAGCTGGTCGAGCACGGCCCCATACTCGACGGCAATGACCAGACTGTCGACTTGAACGCCTTGCCGATCCCCATCCATGCCAGCATGGACGGCGGCCCCTATTTCGACGCCGGCGTGGTCATTGCCAGAGATCCGGACACCGGCGTGCGTAATGCCTCCATCCAACGCTTCATGGTAGTCAATAACGACACCTTGCATGTCAACATCGATTCGGGCCGGCATCTGGAGCTCTATCTGGACAAAGCCCGCCAGCGTGGCGAATCCTTGTGCTTCTCGCTCAATTGCGGCGTCGGCCCCGGGTTGCACTTTGCCGCCGCGACACCTGCCGAGGCTGCGCCTGCCGACACCGATGAACTCGGCATCGCGAGCGAGTTCCATGGCGCGCCGCTGGAGCTGGTAGAAGGCACGACGCTACCGGTTCATATGGTTGCGCACGCCATGCTGGTGCTGGAGTGCGAGATGATTCCCGACGAGTTGGGTGACGAGGGCCCGTTTGCAGAAGTAACCGGTTACTACGCGGTACGTGCACCCCGCCCGGTCGTGCATGTTCGCGCCATTCATCGACGACCAAACCCAGTGTTTCAAACCATCCTGTCGGGCGTCGAGGTCTGGAACTCCGTCGGACTCCTGGGCGAGGCCAATGTGCTGGCCATGCTGCAACGCCAGATTCCGGGTGTGCAAGACGTGTACTTCAGTCATGGTGGCTGTGGCTTCTACCACGCGGTGGTGAAGCTGGCTCAGAAGCGTGCTGGCTGGTCAAAACAAGCCATCATGGCGACCTTCGCCGCTTTTCCACCCCTGAAGATGGTGACCGTGGTCGACGAGGACGTCGACATACGTAATCCGAGTGATGTCGAATGGGCGATGGCGACCCGTCTGGACCCGAGTCATGGCATCATCACCATCGACCAGGTCTTTGGCCACGGGCTGAACCCGAGCTTCCCGGACTATCTGGGCGCCAAGGTTGGATTCGACTGCTGCCGCCCATTTCCGCATACCTACGCGTACGACCGAGCCTCTTACAAACCCATGTCATTGGATGGATTGGATATGGATGTGCCAGATATTCGCCGCGCCGACGCCGAGTTCGATTGACAAGGTGGCGAGCGAACGGCTCAATACCGCCGATAAAGCCAAGCTGTAAACCACAACTAGACAACACTCTCCGGGAGGGAAGAACAATGACCGTGCGTAGCCGAAGGGCTCTTAGCTTAATGGCCGGACTGCTGACCGGATTGATGGTCGCAGCACCGGTGCATGCGGCCGACCCAATCAAGATCGGGGTTCTGCTTCCGCAGTCCGGCGTGTTTGGCGGCCTGGGTAAAGACCAGACCCTGGCACTGGAGATGGGCTTCGATGATTTTGGCCGCGAGATTGGTGGTCGACCCATCGAGCTGATTCCGGCCGATACCGAATCCAAGCCCGGTCCCGGTTTGGCTCAGGTCAAGAAGTTGATCCTGAAAGACAAAGTCGACGTCATTGTCGGCATCATTTCCTCCGCTGTGGCGGGTGCGGTGCGAGACTACGTGCACAATTCCGAAACGCCACTGATTATCTCGAATGCCGGCAACAACGCCTTGACTGGAGAGCTCTGCAGCCCGTGGATCCTCAGGGCCTCCTTCTCGAATTCCCAAATCAACCGCGGGATGGGCCCGTATTTGGCCGCGCAGGGCTACAAGAATGCATTTTTGATGGCATTCGACTACGCCGCGGGTCATCAAATGATGGACGCATTCCGCAAAGGCTTCGAAGGTGCGGGAGGCACCATCGTCGGCGAGGAATATCCGCCACTGGGTGAGACCAAAGACTTCGGTCCTTATCTCGCAAAAGCCAAGGCTGCGAATCCGGACGTCATCTATGTGTTCTTTGCCGGTGGACCCGCCATCAAATTCGTCAAAGAGTACGCGGCCTTCGGTCTCAAGGGTGACATTCAGCTCGCCGGCGCGGGCTGGTTGCACTCGGCGCTTTACATCAACAAGCAAGGGGCCGATGCCGAGGGCATCCTCGGGATCCTGAATTACTACCCGTCCATCGATAACGCCGAGAACCAGGTATTTCAGGCCAAGTTCCAGGAAGCACACGGCCGGCCCGCGTCTGAGTTCGGTGTAGCGGCCTATGACAGCGCCCGCCTGATTGTCGAGGGATTGAACGGCACCGGTGGTGATACTAGTGACAAGAAAGCGCTGGTGGATGCGATGCATCAGGTGACCTTCAACGGTCCACGAGGTCCATTCCGGATCGACATGCAGACCAACAACGTGGTGCAGAACATCTACATTTCTCGGGTCGAATCGCAGGGTGACTCGGTAGCGGCCGTGGTTCAGGAAGTATTGCCGAACGTGCAGGACCCGCCGAACGGCTGCGAACTCTGAGTCGTCGTTCAGTGATTACTCCTCTCCCGGTCTGAACCGGGGGAGGAGTTGTTTCGCATCATGTTGTTAGAGCCCCAGTTCCTGATCATTCAAACCTTGAATGGTCTACAGCTTTCTGCCCTGTTGTTCTTACTTGCCGTCGGCCTGTCGGTGGTTTTCGGCATGATGAATTTCATTAATCTGGCACACGGCACCTTGTACATGCTGGGGGCCTATCTGGCTGTCAGCGTCGTCGCACACTTCGATTCCTTCTGGGTGGCCCTCGCACTGGCGCCGCTGGGGGTCGCCGCGGTCGGTGCGATTTTCTATCTGGTGCTGCTCAGACGTTTGCAGTCCGCTGGACCCATGCGCCAGGTGCTGGTGACCTTCGGCCTCATTTTTGTCGGCTTCGATGCCGTGCGCATGATCTGGGGACGCCTGCCCTACTCGGTGCCAGTGCCTGAGTTGTTGTCGGGCAGCGTAACCGTTCTGGGGGAGATCTATCCCGTCTATCGCCTGTTCATCATCGCGCTCGGCGTTGCGGTCATGCTGCTGCTCGCCATCGGTCTGGAACGAACCCGGTTGGGAGCGATCGTGCGGGCCGGCGTCGATGACCGGGAAATGGTGGCCGCACTCGGCATCAACATCGAGGCAACCTTCTTTATCGTGTTCTGTCTGGGTTGTTATCTGGCCGGTCTCGCCGGTGTCGTGTCCGCGCCGGTATTCTCGGTGTTCCCGGGAATGGACATGTCGGTGCTGATTCTGGCCCTCATTGTCGTGGTGCTGGGTGGGCC
>MDTE01146573.1_pt1 | contig 11968 bp, 6 predicted proteins | sample 811231 | NCBI WGS metagenome assembly MDTE01 (sample SAMN05326651, study PRJNA326480) | marine metagenome | isolation source: seawater | place: Indian Ocean: Red Sea | collected 2010
CATCGATTCATATTTACTTGGTATTTTAATTTCAGTAATTTCTCTAATCGCCATCGAATCAAATAATCTCCAAGCTGCCCAGATTAATGCTATTGAAAGCAATATATCATATATATTTGAATTAATAATCATATAACCGCCAATAAAAGCCATTGGAATACTAGTTATAATGAACGGTGCTGTCAATTTAGAATTATGATAACCTTCTTTATAGTAATGATAGAAAGCAATACCTGCAACTAGTAAATTTAAAATCCAAACGTGCTGTTTTAGCCATCCTGGTTCCATTATCCCATAAGATGTCAATGATATGATTGCTAAATAACCAGAAGCACCACCATGTCCAACACTTGAGTAAAGTATTGAAACAATAAAAAGTCCAATCAATAAAAGGACTAACTCAATACTCATACAAATCCCCTACAATTGTTTATTTTTCATATGTTCGCCGACGCAATCAAGACAGTTAACGTATTCCGATAATTATGGAGATAGGAGTATCTATTGAAAGAGCGCTAGAAATCTCCTCTTCTTTTCCTCTTAATTATGAAATTGAAACAATATCGATTATAGATGCACATAACAGAATCCTTTCAACCCCTCTCACCTCAAATGTAGATGATCCTTTGTTTGATAATTCTGCAATGGATGGTTGGGCTGTAATTGAATCAGATTGTTTATCTCTTCCTATTAAATTGAGTATAATTGGAACTTCTCAAGCAGGAGAAACCCCCGATTTTATTGTCACTAAAGGAACAGCATCTAGAATTATGACAGGTGCTCCGATTCCTTCTGGTGCCGATTCAATAGTATTGATTGAAGATAGTGAAATAATCGATAACAAAGTTTTGATTAATGGGCCAGCCCGACCAAATTATATCCGTAAAAGAGGTGAAAATTTAACTAAAAATGAAATATGTTTGAATTCTGGAGTATTATTGAAACCCTCTCAATTAGCTATTGCATCTATGATGGGATATTCCCAAATTTCTGTTATTTCACCTCCTAAAATAGCAATAATTGGAACAGGGGACGAGTTAGTTGAACCAGGTGAAAACTTGAAACCTGGTCAAATTTATGAATCTAATACAAAAGCTCTTTTTGGCTTGATTAAAGAAATGGGATGCACACCAGTTACATATCCCTTCGTTAGTGATGATTTGAATAAACTTCGTGAAATATTGAATATTGCTTCAGAAGAATGTGATGCAATTATTACAAGCGGTGGAGTAAGTATGGGCGAACGGGATATTGTTCGTAAGTTAATGGAAAATGAAGGAGAAATTAAGTATTGGAAAATAAAAATTAAGCCAGGTGGCCCACCAATTTTTGGTTTATGGAATAATACACCCTTTTTCGGTCTTCCTGGTAATCCAGTAAGTAGCCAAATAGTGTTCATGACTATTGTTGTACCATGGATTTCTAATTCTTGTGGGTATGATAATTTTGATGGCCCCAAACTCTTCGAAAAAGTACGAGTAAAATTACTTTCGAATGCTAAAGGTACTAACAATAAGGTAACATATCGTAGAATAAATATTTTCTTTGATGATGATATTTTAGTTGCTAGTGTTCCAAATAATCAAGGAAGTGGAAATTTAAGAGGAATGGTTGATTGTAATGGTTTGACAATATTGCCAATTGGCGTTGATGGGAAAAAAGATGATTTTATTGATGCAATTTGGATTAGATGATTTTCATCCAATCCATTAATTCAAGAACATCCGACATATCCTATCAATATAAGGGGGGTTATAATGACACTAGAATCCAACATTTCCTCTCATGATCATGGTTGGATTGTTGTAAAAGGGGCACGTACGCATAATCTCCGAGATATAGATGTTAAAATCCCACGTGAGCGTTTCGTTGTAATTTCTGGCGTTTCTGGTTCAGGCAAATCTAGTCTTGCTTTTGACACACTTTATGCCGAAGGTCAGAGGAGATATGTCGAATCTTTATCTTCATATGCAAGGCAGTTTCTTGGTCAAATGAAAAAACCTGATTGTGATAGTATAGAGGGTTTATCACCAGCAATTTCCATTGATCAGAAACAAGGATCACATAATCCTCGTTCTACAGTAGCTACGACCACTGAAATTCAAGATTATCTAAGATTATTATATGCTCGAGTAGGAAAGCCACACTGTCCTGAATGTGGTGTAGAAGTAGCTAGGAGGACAGTTCAAGAAATAGTTGATGATATTTATTGGAAAATGGAAGGTCATGCAATTTCTATTTGGTCTCCAACTATTAGGGATAGGAAAGGAACACATGCTGACTTGTTTAAACAACTTGTAGAACAAGGTTATTTGCATGGTAAAGTCAATGGCCGTGAAATAGAATTTCAAGAGGCACCATCCCTTGAGAAAAATTTACGTCACGATATTGATGTTAGAATTGATAGAATGCGTTTAACTAAAACGAATCTTCAAAGATTGACTGAGGCCGTTGAATCTGGTTTGAAATTGGGTGGCGGTACGGTTGCATGTGAGAGCATATCTCCCCCCAAAAATATTGATAATTTATCAGAAGGAACTATTTCAATGAAAACGGAAGAAGGAACAACCATCCCATATAGTGAAGAATTTGCTTGCCCCACACACGGTTCATTTATGCCCGAAATGTCTCCTAGAATTTTCTCATTCAATAATCCATTAGGGGCTTGTCCCTCATGTCATGGTTTAGGTGTAGATAGGGCATTTTCCAATGACCTTGTAATTGATTATAACCGTTCTATTGAAAGTGGTTGTATTCGGCCATTTCAATCTTCAATGATGGCTTATTGGTATAGAAATCAAATGTGTCAAGTTGCCTACAAATATAATTTTTCAACAGAAATACCATTTTCTGAATTAGATGAAGACTCTAAAGATATTTTACTCAATGGATCAGGTTCAACCGAAATAGTGTTCAAATTTGAAAGTGAAAAAGGTTCAAAATATGAGGTAGTTAAACCATGGGAGGGGGTATTCAATAAACTAATGAGAACATATCGTGATACAGGAAGTGAAAGAAATAGAAATAGATTACAATCGTATATGATAGATCAATCTTGTATAGAGTGTCAGGGTCAAAAATTGAATTTAGCCGTGCGTTCTGTTACGATTGGCAACCTTTCCTTGCCACAATTATCTAATTCTACTGTTTTAGAGGCATTATCAATATTACAAATTTGGAGAACCGGTGAAATTGATAAAGAAACTTGGTTGAAATTAAATAAAAAACCGCCGAAAAGTGACATAGTAAAAAGAGCTAAGAAACTAAATGAAAGAGATCTTTTTATTTCTAGGGAAGTTCTGAAGGAAATAGAATCAAGAATACGTTTTCTTGCACTTGTTGGTTTAGATTATTTGACTCTCGACAGGCGCTCTAATACACTTTCAGGCGGAGAAAGTCAGAGGATAAGGTTGGCATCACAAATTGGTACAAGATTAACTGGAGTTACGTATGTTCTAGATGAGCCAAGTATTGGATTACACGCAAGAGATAATCAAAGATTATTATCCACTCTTCGTGAGTTATGTGAAATTGGAAATACATTGTTAGTAATTGAACACGATGAAGAAACTCTACGTCAAGCAGATTGGTTGATTGATTTAGGGCCGGGCGCTGGGAAGGAAGGTGGTCGCCTGCTTGTTAGCGGCCCTCTTGACGAATTAATCAATAATGAAGAAAGTGTAACTGCAGCTTATTTATCTGGTCGGACAATTATTCCAACTCCAACGAATCGCGTTAAACCAAATGGTAATTGGTTGAAAATAATAGGCGCTAAAGAAAACAATCTTCAAAATATCAATGTGGATTTTCCATTAGGGTGCATGGTAGCAGTTACTGGAGTTTCAGGTTCAGGCAAATCAACATTAGTTTCAGATATATTAGCTCCCGTTTTATTGAAGGAATTGCACAATACAGAAGTAACTCCCGGGTCACATGAATCAATTATTGGATTAGATGATATTGACAAAGTAATTGCAATAGATCAATCCCCTATTGGTAGAACACCACGTTCTAATTGTGTTACATATACCAAAGCCTTTGATGAAATCCGTAAATTATTCGCCGAAACCCCTCTTTCCAAAGAGAGGGGATACAAACCAGGTCAATTTTCTTTTAATATTCGAGGGGGGCGCTGTGAAGCATGCTCAGGCGCAGGCTCAGTAAAAATGGAAATGCATTTTCTTGCTGATGTTTGGGTGACTTGTGAAATTTGTACGGGTACGAGATATACTCGGGAAACATTAGAAATTATTTGGAAAGGTAAGAATATACATGATGTCCTAAATATGACCGTTTCCGAGGCATGTATATTTTTCAAAAATCATAAAAAATTGAGTAGAATATTGAATACACTAAATGACGTAGGATTAGGATATATCCACTTAGGGCAGCCAGCAACAACCCTTTCTGGCGGCGAAGCACAGAGAGTTAAATTAGCAACACAATTGCATAGGCCAGCCAATAAGCATACAATTTACATATTAGATGAACCAACAACAGGTTTGGCCCTTTCAGATGTACAACAGTTAATCGACGTGCTAACTAGAATACGTTCTAATGGGCACACAATTATCATTATTGAACACCATTTAGATGTGATAAAAAATTGTGATTGGGTCATAGATCTTGGCCCAGAAGGAGGGAACGGGGGTGGTAAAATAATAGCTACAGGGACTCCCGAAAAAATTTCAAAATTAAAATCATCACATACTGGAAATTACCTTAAAAAATTGCTTTAATCAAGTACGATTCTATTTATCATTCATCCGCTTCATTGATGGACGGTCTGTAGGACGCACGAACTGGTAGGGGGGTTATCCGTGTCTGAGTTACCACTTCATAGAGTAGAAATATCCCCCAAATCATTCAATGGATTGAAGGATACAAGAGGCGAATCAATAAGGCGACAACTTGAGTCAGATTTTGGTGTGGTTGTTGGTGAAGTTCGTTCAATTATTGGATATTTAGTTAGAGCGAATTTAGATAATAACCAACAACAACAAATGGTCACAGATTTATTCTGTGATCCCGTTATTGAACATGGAATAATAAATAATCAGTTACTCGACGATCATCAAATTTTTTCCGATAAACCCGATGTAGTAATTCAAATTGGATTTAAACCAGGAGTAACTGATAATGCCGCTCAAGCAGCTCTTGATGGCTTACGTACATTATTTCCCAATGAGGGTATGAATGCAATGGTATCAACAACAATGACTTATACATTTCATGGATTATCAAAGGATGTAGATCCAACATGGCTTGCAGCGCAGCTGCATAATCCCATGATAGAAAGATCAGCTATTTCTGATAGCGGAGATTGTAAAATTTCAAAATGGCCAGCACTTGATTTTCCAGAGAGGCCGCCCAATGTTTTTGAACCCCCATCAATTATTGATTTAGAAGTAGAGGATGAAAATTTAATTGAGATTAGTGAAAAAAGTTTACTAGCACTTAATCTAAAAGAAATGAAGGCCATTCAAGCGCATTATCGGGATCCTCAAATTCAATTATTACGAGATCAAGAGGGAATACACCCCTCCGCCCCCACAGATGTCGAGTTGGAATGCCTAGCCCAAACTTGGTCCGAACATTGTAAGCACAAGATTTTCGCAGCAAAAATTCATCATATTGATAATGAAACAGGAGAAGAATCAGTAATTGATTCATTATTCAAGACTCATATAATGCAACCAACATTTGACATCGCCGAAAAAGTAGATTGGCTCCTTAGTTTGTTCCATGATAATTCTGGAGTAATTGAATGGAATTCAGATTGGAGCCTTTGTATTAAGGCAGAAACGCACAATTCCCCTAGTGCGTTAGATCCATTCGGTGGTGCGATGACCGGAATAGTGGGGGTTAATCGAGATATATTGGGCACCGGCCTCGGGGCTCGCCCGATTGCTAACACAGATGTCTTTTGTTTTGGCCCCCCGGATTACAAAGGGGAAATCCCAGAAGGCCTATTTCATCCATCTAGGGTATTTCGCGGAGTACATTCTGGGGTGCGTTCAGGTGGTAATGAATCTGGCATTCCCACAGTTAATGGGGCCATCGTTTTCGATGAAAGGTATCTTGGCAAACCTCTCGTTTATTGTGGAACCGTTGGGATTATGCCCAGATATCTTCCTGACGGCAGGGAAAGCCACATCAAAACACCAAGCCCAGGTGATATCATTTACATGGTGGGTGGAAGGGTTGGAAGTGACGGAATACACGGAGCCACTTTTTCTAGTCTAGAATTAACTGAAGAATCTCCATCTTCTGCTGTTCAAATAGGGGATCCAATTACTCAAAAGAAGATGGTGGATATGTTACTTCAAGCTAGAGATGAAGGCCTCATACAAGTAATTACGGATAATGGCGCAGGAGGCCTGTCTAGTAGCATTGGTGAAATGGCTGAATTAACAGGTGGGGCTTTTGTTGATCTTTCAGTAGTGCCATTGAAACAAGCAGGCCTTTCATCATGGGAAATTTTAGTATCCGAATCTCAAGAAAGAATGACCGTTGGGGTTGATTCGAAAGACTGCGCCGCTTTTGAGAAATTAGCAGCTCTTCACGAAGTTGAAGCAACAGCAGTTGGAACTTTTACTGATTCTGGCGGCTTTCATATTAAGCACGGAGATATGACCGTTGCTTTATTACCAATTGAATTTCTTCATGACGGAGTTCCCCAACTTAATTTAGAAAGTGAATGGACCCCACCTCAGCATGAAAAACCGAACTTTCCTGAAGTAAATTCCAAAGAAATGGGGGATATTCTTTCTAGATTGCTTGCTAGACCAAATATTGCTAGTAAAGAGTGGTGGGTTCGTTCATATGACCATGAAGTTATTGCACAAACCGTAATCAAACCGTTTTGTGGAGTAAATCATGATGCGCCAGGGGATGCTGCAGTAATTGCTCCTTTACATGGGGAAACACAGGGGGCAGTCATATCTTGTGGGATTATACCTCGTTATTCAGATATAGATACATATTCAATGGTTTCTAGTTGTATAGATGAAGCAGTTAGGAATGCGGTTTGTGTTGGTGTAGATCTTGATAGAATGGCTGGGCTGGATAATTTTTGTTGGCCGGATTCAGTTGAATCAAAAAAGACACCAGACGGCCGCTACAAACTTGCTCAATTAGTTCGCGCAAATAGGGCGTTGGATGATATATGCAGAATATATCAACTACCATGTATTAGTGGAAAAGATTCTATGAAAAATGATGCAATATTAGATGGAAAGAAAATAAGTGTCCCTCCCACTCTTCTATTCACTTTAATGGGTAATCATGAGGATGTTACCAAAGCCGTTTCTAGTGATTTCAAAGATAGTGGAGATTTGATTTACTTACTTGGTCAGACACATCAAGAACTAGGCGCTAGTGAATTAGTTGTTATGTTACAAAGTGAAACAGGCGGGGGTATCGGTGGGCAAGTTCCACAAATAGATGCTAAACGCAATCTTGCTATGTATCGCTCCTTAACTTCAGCAATGAATGATAAATTAGTAGCCAGTGCTCATGATTGTAGCGACGGTGGATTAGCTGTTGCATTCACAGAATCATGCTTTGGTGCTGATGTGGGTGCAACAATAGATGTTAGCCAAATAATGTCTTCTTCCGACAATCTCGATAAATGGGGTGTATTATATGGTGAAAGTTTGGGTAGAATTATTGTAAGCGTCAAACCCAATAATTCAGAGAGATTTGAAAATGTGATGAAGGATCATTCAATAATAAAATTAGGTGTAGTTGGTGACAATGATTTGATTAAGATAACAAATGGAAATGATGTTTTACTCCAATCAAGCATGAAGTCGTTAAAAAAATCATGGCAAGGAACTTTGAATGGGGGTAGCCAATAATGGTAGAAATTCCGCAAGTAGCAGTTCTAACAGGTTTTGGAATTAATTGTGATTTAGAGACGATGGCGGTTTTTGAAATGGCTGGGGCAAAGGCGCATCGAGTTCATGTTAACTCTCTTGTTAATGGTGAAGACACACTCAATAATTATCATATCATGGCAGTACCAGGGGGTTTTTCTTTTGGCGATCACCTTGGTAGTGGTAGGTTATTAGGTAACCGTTTGCGTTTTGGAATTAGGGAACAAGTACGTAAATTTGTACAAGATGGAAAACCAGTAATAGGAATATGCAATGGTTTTCAAGTTCTTGTAAAAATGGGACTACTTCCTGGTGACGATGACGTTAGTATGGAACAAACAGCTTCGCTAACCCTCAATGATTCGGGTCATTACGAGGACAGATGGGTCACTTTGGAATTCAACCCCAACTCACCTTGTATTTGGACTAAAGGCCTCGAGAGGATGCGCACACCAGTTAGGCACGGGGAGGGAAAATTCGTAGTTCCTTCCGAAGATATACTCGACTCTTATTCTCAAAATGGCCAGTTAGTGTGCCGTTATGTTAACCCCCGCGACAATTATCCTAGCGCATCAGATGTCCCACTTCCATACCCAATTTGCCCTAATGCATCGCCCCGAAATATCGCTGGAGTCTGTGATCCATCAGGCTTGGTTTTTGGATTAATGCCACACCCCGAAGCCAATCATTCTACATGGCTTGGGGCAACTTGGACAAGGGAAATTCAAAACCACGGCGAGGGTGAAGGAATGAAAATATTTCATAACGCTGTTAATTACGTTAAAAACAACCTTTAGTAGATTCTATTCTCTAATATTTTGTATTTTCAATTATCATCTATCAATTCATCTATATCATCAATAATTTCTTTCCATTCTTTTCTTTTTGCCCGCTTTTCTCCAACTTCAATATCCACAATAACATCTCTAATCTCATCAGGAGTATTTTGAGAAGACGCATTTGCTTGCACTCTTGCAACTAATTCGTAATCTTCTCCTGGCCTTTCAGAACGATCGATTCTTTCAATTTCTTTACTAGGTACCGTTCGCACCCCGGAAACATCTTCCACATCATTAGGTAATTCTGCTGCTAAACGCTCCAATTCATCTTCTGTTGGCTCAGAATCTTTCCATTTATTTTGATTAGCAAAATCACGAATAGGGCTAACTTTTCTCTTTTTCCTTGCTAACTCAAAAGCCTTTTCAACATCTCCTTGAGTAATTTCCTTTGCTTCACTTTTCTGTCCTTGTAACAATTGTGAATATACAGACATCCACTCCCCATGTGTTTCATCATGCTCATAAGATTGTGGCCTAGCTAGCATCTGTAATAATTCAATTGACCATTGTTTTGCAAGAGATTCGTCAGGTAATTTTGAAACCCTTTCTCTCATTAATTTGTGGTCACTAATACATTTTCTACATCGTGTTGAACCCGGGGAATCTGGGGCATCACAAAGCATGCAACATGTGGCAACACCCATTTCAAGCATAGCCTTCCTTATCCCCGCCATGATTTATTCCAATCACTAACCCTCTTTGAATCCTCCCGGTTTGCGAACCCTCAAGGAGGTCAAACCTCCCCGATTGAGTATGGCCCGGGACCCCCGCGCATCAAAGTTGGATCCAGATCCGTTCGATAGAATAGGAAACCATACATCAAAACAACCATCAGTTCGAATAATTACTTCCACGAGTCAAGGTAGCCCCTTTGAACCATTTATTAGAGGTTTTTTTGATGTTTCCGGTCCCTCAGCAACCCATCATAAAGGCAATTTCTTCCATTTTTCAGAAAGGGAAGTTAAGGATTTAGCATTAGCAACATTTGCTTTTGGTTTTGCCATTTCTTTAGTTTTCGAGGGTGGAATATTAGGGATGATGAACAAAAATCTATCAATATTGTTACCGAATTTAATTAGTAATTCAATTTTCGCAATAGCGGCCCTAGGGCCTGCATTTATCATTCATGAATTAGCACATAAATACGTAGCTCGACACTACGGTTGTTGGGCTGAATTCAGAGCTGATCACAAGGGTTTGAAAAATGGTATTTTGATAGCTTTTCTTATTGGATTTGTATTTATGGCCCCAGGTGCAGTAATGGTGGCTGGTCGTGTTAGTAAAAAGGAGAATGGTATAATTGCTTTAGCAGGACCAATATCCAATATTGTTTTATTTGCTATAGGTTTCTTTTGTGGTTCCTTTATCATAGGCTTCACAAGCAGCACCCTTGTTGCTCAATTTGTAGGTTTTTGGCTTTGGGGTAATGCAATATTAGGTGCCTTTAACATGCTACCTTTCGGTCCCCTAGATGGACGTAAAGTTAAGGATTGGTCAGAACCAATATTTTGGTTATTTATCACAGTAACATTTTCACTCGTAGCATTCATGATTTTTTGATATCATTCCTGACCATTTAAAATCGGCTTTTCATCTAAATGGAAAAATGAATATACAGCCCACCAAGTAATCATGTCTAAACTGTTACAGAGATTAGTAACACCTGTATTTTCTTCTCCATAATTTTTCCCGGTTGTATCCATCCATTCTTCCATTTCTTCCAATGTATCACATGTTTGATGGTAGCACCAATAACCATCCACCAACCCACCAAACCCAAGAGTAACCGTCCCTAAATTATCTTGAAAACTAGCATGATCCGAGCGAGCAGTAGTATCTTCATATACTATTATTTCAGGCCTATCCGAATCAACCCATGAATTATATTTCCAAGTATTTTCATCAAAACCTCCTCCTTTCAATGTTCCAATTTGTTCTTCGAGCCCCAGTGCATCAGACCCAATCCATTCTGAAAGATGAACTATACCAGGCTGACTAAAATTTTCATATGAATTTGAAGGCCCGATATATACTCTCATGGGCCAAACCTCCTCGTCTTTTGGATAACCATCTTCATCGGGAGTTGGCTCAGGATCCCCGTGCGGGGCACCGCCACCACCCGGCCAATTTACTCCAGCCATGTCTAGATTGATATAATTAGTAACAGTAACTTCTGGGTGGTCATCAGCCACATAATATTCTGTCCAATAATCACTTCCTCGCTTACCCCCTTCTTCTCCTGACCAAAAACAGAAAACCATAGTTCTCCTTGAATCATAATTAGACATCATTTTTGCGGTTTCTAGCACCATACTTGTACCAGCGCTGTTATCGTAAGCACCAACTCTTGTCCCATATGTTCTACTACCAGTGATATGGGGGTCTAATAAAACAGCATTTGCCGGAGGTGCGATATCAAAATGAGCACCAAATACCAACCATTCATTCGGCTCAACATTACCCCACCTATATCCACAGATATTGTATGATTCAGGATTTTGTTTTCCAAATATATCAGTAAATTCAAATCGATGCCTTTCAACATCTAAACCAAACGATTCTAATTCTGCAACCAAATAATTCGCAGCATCCTCGTATGCAGCGTTACCTTGTCCAGCCCAACGATCCCAATACCCCATTCTTTGATCAATATCTGTAACATCCAACATTGGATTAGTGATTTCATGTAATCTATCATAAACAGTCCTTCCATTCATTATCCCAGTAGCAAAATCACCACCAGCATCTGGTCCAAAACCCGGGGCACTAGGCCTCTTTGTTGTAACCAAAGCCCATGCAGCAGAACCACCATTTTCAGTTGAGGTATTCACGGTATTAAACGAACTATTATCCCCCCCCACCCGAGTAATCCCACCGTTAGAGGGGTTATTCGCGCCACCGCTCTCAACCCACGTATTCCATGATATGTTAGCATCTCTTGTTGGCCAATTAATTCGACCCATTTCACCAATCATGAATAGCGCTGTATCGGCTCTTGGGGGTGCAAGAATTGAAACTTCGACAGAATTCCCTTTTTTGATATCAATTATTGTAGAGTTTTGTACATAACCACTATCGGGATTTTCAATTAAATAAGGAATATAGACGGAGAGGTCCCTACTAGCAGAGAATTTCACGTTTTGAAATACGCCCCCGATTAATGTTTCAACCCCTATATCTAGATCTCCACTTGCGGGGGCGCCATCATCATCTAAACCAAAACATCCAGACAACATAGAAGTGGCGAAA
>MDTE01084859.1_pt1 | contig 11967 bp, 8 predicted proteins | sample 811231 | NCBI WGS metagenome assembly MDTE01 (sample SAMN05326651, study PRJNA326480) | marine metagenome | isolation source: seawater | place: Indian Ocean: Red Sea | collected 2010
CGCGCGTCGTCGATGGAGACGACCGGCGGGGGAGGGGCGCGCGACGAGGGGATGCGATGCGTGGGGCTCGGGCTGGTTTAGGGCTTTGACGCGCGAGACGCGACGAGACGCGACGAGACGCGACGCGAGAGGTGAGATACTGACGGTGAGACTCTTTTTTTCGATGTGAATAGGTTGTCGTCCGCGCGGAAGGCATCTGCATGTCTGGTGGCATGGTTCGTCGTCGCATGGCGCACGATCGCTACAAGAATAAGCGCATGAATACGAATCCGAAGAAGGGTCCGTACCACTACACCGCGCCGAGCCGTCTCTTCTGGAAGACGGTTCGCGGTATGCTTCCCCACAAGACGGTCCGTGGTGCGGCTGCGTTCGAACGTTTCAAGGCGTATGAAGGTATCCCGGCGCCGTACGACAAGGTGAAGCGTGCCGTCGTTCCGGAAGCGCTCAAGGTGTTGCGCCTCAGTGAAGGTCACCGTTTCTGCGTGCTCGGTGACTTCTGCGCGCAAATCGGTTGGAAGCACGCTGCGATCGTGAAGGAGCTCGAGGCGAAGCGTGAAGCCGCGGCGTCTGAGTACTGGGCCCAGAAGAAGGAGGCGAACGCCAAGTTTGCCGCCGCGAAGAAGGAGGCGAACGCTCAGCTCGGCGACCTCCAACAGCTCATCGAGGCGACTGGCTATTAAACAGGCAGTGATAGAAGGTAGAAGGTTGTGATGAGGAAGTATCCGAAATGAATCAAAAACACTCTAATAATAATATGCGTTCGAGTATCGCGACTGTGCGCGTCGCGGGGTGTCAAGGAATCTCCGAATCGATGGCGAAGAATCTAGTATCGGTAGTCGCGCACGGTGGAGAAGAAGTGCGCGACGTTTTCTTCCGGAGTGCCCACCATGACGCCGTGACCGAGGTTCATGACGTGCTTCGTGTTACCCGCCTTTTCGATCGTCTCGTGTACCTTCTTGGTGATGAAATCTTGGCTGGCGAACAAGTGCACCGGATCCATGTTACCCTGCACCGCTTGCCCCATCCCGAGTCGCGCGCGAGCGTCCGCCATGTCCACCGTACCGTCTAAGCTGATCACATCAGCGCCCGTTTGAGCCAATCGCTCCAAGAAACCACCGCTTCCGGAGCTGTACAAGATGAGCGGCACGTGCGGGTGCGTCTTCTTGCACTCCTCGAAGATGCGCTTGAGATACGGCAGACAGTACACTTCGAAATCCGCCGGCGCGAATTCACTCGCCCAAGAATCGAAAATTTGCACCACCTGCGCCCCAGCGTCCGCTTGGTACCTCGTGTACTCAATCACGGCGTCCGTAAGCTTGTTCATCAACGCCTCGTACACCTCCGGCGCATCGAACGCCATCTTTTTGATCACCTTGTAGTGCGAGCTCGTGCCCCCTTCGACGATGTACGACGCGAGCGTGAACGGCGCCCCACAGAATCCGAGCAGCGTCGCCTCGTTTCCGATTTCATTTCTCAAAATTTTCAACGACTCACCGACGAACGGCACGCTCTTTTCCGGCTCGAGCGGCGTGATGCTCTTGATGTCGTCCATCTCTCGCACCGGATTGAAGATGATCGGCCCCGTGCCCTTGACGATGTCGAACGGTATGTTCATCCCTTGCAACGGCGTCAAAATATCACTGAACAGAATCACACCGTCCGGTTTAAACGCCCGGTACGGTTGCAACGAGATCTCCACCGCCAGATCCACCGTTTCGCTTCGTTCCCGAAACGTCGTGTGCTTCTTGCACAAGTCTTGATACACCTTCATGTATCTCCCAGCCTGACGCATCATCCAGATGGGCGGACGCTCGACGCTCTCGCCGCGAATCGCCCGAAGCATCAACGGATCGACACCGCTCGCGTCACCGCCCGCGCGCGCGACGACGCGACGCGAGGCGGCTCGCGAGGGGAGACCGCGAGCGTGGGCGCGATCGCGCGCGTCGCGGAGACGCGCGCGGGGGGCGAGATGCGAGGAGGCGGAGACGCCGGACATCGTGAGACGGTGCGCGCGCGCGGCGTACGTGAATGGACGCGCGCGAGTCGCGGCGTCGCGGTGTGAACGAGGAGACGATCGATCGATGGGTGATGATGTGGATAACAGAAACGCGGACGAGATAGCGCGGGGACGGGGACGGGACGTCGGGGACGGGGAATGGGATCGGCGTGCGCTAACGAGTATGACTAGGTGTTACACGTGTGATGAGTTGTTTGTTTGTGTGTGTGTGTGGTCAGGGGCTCACGCGTCGGCGGCGTGAAACATATTGACCCAATCCGGGACGTCGCTCGACGGCGAAGACGCCGAGGCGGCGGAATCGTCGTCGGCGGCGGTCTCGTCGGTGCCGAGGTCAGAGTTGAACGAGTCCTCGATGGATTTGACGTCAAACTTTTGCTTTGTCTTTTTCTTCGACTTTTTGGACGGCGTTTTCGTTTTCGTTTTCGTCGTCGCGCCGGAACCGCCGTCGTTGAAAAAGTCGTTGACGCTGCCGGATTTAGACGACGACGTCGACGCCGAGGACGAGGCGCGTCGTCTAGATTTCTTCGGCACTTTTTCGACGGATTCTTCAGTCACCCTCGCCGCCTTCTTTGCGCCCTTCTTCTTTTCAAAGTTTTGAGACTCGACGAGGGAGTCGAAATCGACTCGTCCGTCGTCTTTCTTCGTCTTTGACTTGCGCCTCGTCGACGCGCCGGCGGATTCAACGTTTGAACCGTCGTCGCGTTTGCCTCGCGACTTGGACGAGCCGTCCGCAGAGAAGAGATCGTAAGAAATCTTGTGCTTCATGTGCTTGGCGTCGTGCATCGAGTACGTGTTACGGTGCTGATGAAGGTGATCGACGGCGTCGTCGGCGTACGTGGGCAACGGCGTCCCCGTGCGAGCGGCGACGGCTTCTCGCGGTTCTTCGTAGTACTCAGCCTCGTTCACCGGCGCGGAGTCATCGCTCATGAGAGCGTTTTGATGCACCTCGGTACCTTTCAGAGCGTCTAAACCGTACGCCGTACCCCAAAACGATCCATCGTGACGATCCTTCGCGTACACGATGGGCGCCGCGGAGGGCGTCGCCGCCGCCGTCGCCGCCGCCTGCGTCGCCGGAGGAAGGCGCTGCACCACCGCGGCGCGAGCCGGAGCCAACGTCGTGGGAACACCCGCGGCTGGTTGTTGCGCCGGCTGTTGCGCCGGCAGTTGCGCCGGCAGTTGCGCTGGCAGCTGCACGGGCTGTTGCGCGGGCAGCTGCGCTGGCTGTTGCGCGGGCAGTTGCGACGCGGATTGTCGCGCCGGCTGTTGCGCCGGTTGCTGCGCGGGTTGCCGCACAGGTTGAGCGTAGGGTTGGCGTTGCTGTTGCGCGTACGGCTGCTGCGGCGCTTGTTGTCCGTACGGCTTCGGCGGTAGTCGCTGCGGTTGCGAGTACGTCGGCGCGGACGCCGCGCGACGCGGCGCCAGAGGTTCGGCGTCGCTCCCCGGCGCCGCGGCGGTGACCTGGTCATCCCCCACCGTCGACTGTTCGTTGCCATCGCTATGGAACGGTGACGCGTGCGTCTCGACGTCTTCATCCTCGCTCTCGCGCGTCTCCGCGTCGTCATCGCGCGGCTGACTGTCCTTCGGCAGACCCTTGACGTACTTGCCGATGATGGCGTCGTCGTCGCCGCCGACGTGGCCGCCGGCGCCGGCGCCGCCGCCGGCGTGCTTGCGGTGCCTCGCCGCCTTCTGACTTTCCGGCGTGAAATCGACGGGGGGAAGTCCGTTTCCGTGTTTCTCCCACGGCGGAAGAATCCCTTCGAATCCTAACTCCCCTGAACTATTCACCGCCGTCGCCTCCGCGACTTGCGCCGTCGCGCTTGCCACCGGCGTCGCCTCCGCGACTTGCACCGTCGCGTTCGCCACCGGCGTCGCCTCCGCGACTTGCGCCGGCGCGCTCGCCACCGGCGTCGCCTCGCCGGTTTGCGTCGTCGCGCTCGCCACCGCTGTCGCCTCGCCGGTTTGCGTCGTCGCGCTCGTCTCGGCATCCTTCCACGGCTCCTCGTAAGCTCGGCCCAATTCAGCCGCGTCGCGCGTGTGATGTCTTTTTTGCGGCTTCTCGTCTTCTTTCTTGGGCACGTTCCCGTTCAGAGCGCCCAAGTACGCCGTTCTCTCGGTTTGGAAATGATCCATGCTCCAAAACGCTTCGTGTTTCCCGGCGTTTGGCATTTTCCATCCCCAGAAAAAGCTCGGCGTGTCCGTAACGTTGAGCGCGCGCAATTGACCTCTGTACACGGCCTCCTTCACTCGAGGATTATCGCATCCTTTGGCGCTGTCGTGGTGCGTCGCGAGCGACCACTCGCCGACGGCGAAGTTGTGCACGCCCTGCGTGCCCGCGGTGCGCTTCAGCGCGCCCAACCGCCCCGCCAAAGCGGCGCGCGTGCGCTCGCTGATTTGTTGCGTAGTGTCTCTGCAACTCCACGCGCACCCTTCGGCACAACCGTTCATACCCCACGCTAGATAGAAATGCGTGTCGAGCACCGCCCACTGTCGAAGCTCTTCGCGATCGAACCACTTTCGCATCAAGTCGCCGAATTCCGTGACTCGCACACCGCTCGTGTCGATCAAATTCACGTACAGTCTCGGTACGCGAAGACCCTTGTGTTCTCTTCGACGAGCGACGACCTGTCGGTACGCGTAGATCGCTTTTCCCATCCACTCCAACATCACATCCTTCTTCGCCGGCAACAAGTGCGCCGGCTCGTTCAACAGCGTGAAACCTTCGACGAAATTCTTATCCGACTCTCGCAGACTGTTGTACCATTTGAACATTCGATGAAGCGATTGCAACCCCAACTCTCGCACTTTTTCGTTACCCTCGTTCCAAAACGCCGGCGGATGCGGAAACACGCCGTTATACGTCCCTTGCGAACTCCCGCCCGGCATGCTGTGCATGTCGATGACGACGCGCGCCCCCGTCTCTCTGTGAATAATTCTGAACACGTTCGTCAACGCCATCTGATCCACCGACACGAGCGCTCGATCGTCATACACCGGATCGGCGATCACTCGCGACGGCTGTCTTTCCGAACCCAAAAACGTCGCCCACGTCACCGGTATCCGCAACGACTCGAATCCAATCTCTCGAAGCCTCGCCAAGTCTTGCTTGGTCAACCAACTCGACCGATACGCGTTCATAATCTTCACCGTCCTCGCGTTGCCGTACCTTTTCGCCAACTGCGCGACTAAATCACCCTCGCTCGACCACTTGAACCCGAGACCTTCGGTAGAGTTGAAAAACGGCGGCAACACCCGCCCTTGTTTCGCGCCCAGCGGCGAATCCACGATTGTCGTCTCGCCGTTCGCGAAGAACCACTCCTCGAGGTGTAACCATCCGTTCAGCGCCACCCCGGTCGGTCGTAACCACGACGGTGCGATATCTCGCCCACCCGCGTCGCCGAGCGACGCCGTCACCGTCCGTTCGCCGCCTCGGATCGTCGCGCGCGCGCGCGCCGTCGCCCCGCCGAGCGCGATCGTCCCCAACGCCAACCACGCCGGCCATCCTCGTCGTCGTCGTCCGCGCGAGTCGCTCACCGATCCATCCGCCATCACACCATCGTCGTCCTCGTCTCCCCCGTCGTCCTCCGCGTCGTCTCCGCGCTCGAAGACGGTCGCATCGGTCGAGACGACGCGCGCATCGTCCCCGCGCTCGACGTCCGCATCGCGCGTCGACGCCGGCGCCTCGGCACCGAACAGCGCGCCGAACGCGGACGAGACGGGCGAAGACGACGACGACGCATCGCCTCGGCGCGCGTTTCGCGCGAGGAGCGCGGCGCGCTCGCCGCTCATGTCGAACGCGCGTCGACGTCTGGGCTCCACCTTTCCCTTTGGTGTTGAACGGCGCGGGCGCCGCGTGCTGGACGTCATGTTCATAGGACACTCGGGTAGTAATGGGGGGTATTTTGGAGTATCAGATGAATTTCGAGATCGTGATACCGTCATTGGATGTTGGTTGTCACGTATTGAAGTGATTTATAAGACATACAAATATAATGCTTTGAAAGATAAATGTACATATCCCAGTGTTCGAAAATCGATTGATTGTCGAGAAATCCACCGCGTCGCGCGCACAAACGCGCGCGCATGCGCCCGTGTGCGGACGTCTCGCGAGCGAACGGCGTCGTCGTGCGTCCGTCGTCGTCTCGCGCGGTCAAAGAGCGCGCTGGACGCGCGCGAATCGGTCGAGAATCGGCGTCGAGCGGTGATTGCCCACCGCGCGCGCGCATGTTCGTCGCGGTGGGACGACGCGTCGTCGCTCGCGCGAGGGCGAGATCTCTTCGCACGAGCGCCATGGACGCCAGAGGCGAGGCGCTGGGCTCGGCGCTTCGCGCGAACGCGGCGAGCGGGACGGCGTCGGCGATGAATCAGAACAACAACGGGAACGGCGTCTCGCGCGGGCCCGCGAGCGCGGCGCCGGGACGACCGCCGACGCCTCGAGGCACGCCTCCGTTGCCGCCGCCGGTGACGAGAACGCCGGCGCAAACGCACAACGGTCCCGCGAGCAGCAGCGGTGGGACGAAACCGGCGATCGGAGGGATCGTGCCGGAAGACATCGACGCGGTGTATCATCAAATGCAACACCTGGGGAACAAATGGGCCGACGCGCACGCCGAGGCGGAGATGCTCGAGGAGGCGAAGAAGTGCGTGTTGGCGACGATTACGCTGCACTACATCACGGATGGAAACACGAAAGCGGCGGCGGAGGTGCAGGCGTTCGCGTCGCAGGAGTATCAGGATCACGTCAAGCGAATGGTGGAGGCGCGTCGACGCGCGAACTTGGCGAAGATCGAGCTCGAGAGCATCAAAACGCATTTGAACTTGACGCGAACGTACGAGGCGACGCGTCGGGAGGAGATGAAGCTGATGTAATGAATTTTCGTATTTTTGATTTCCCTTCATCGAATGTCGTCTTCTCACATGGCGTCGATGCCGAGCTCGGAGCTGTACCCGCCCGCCTTTTTCGCGTCCACGACGAGTTCGCACATTTTCGCCAAGCATCCGTCGAGTTGTAACATCGTCGCGCATCCCTCGGACAGACGCAAGTGCGTGAAGCCTATGATTCGAATCAATTCGAGTTTGATGTATTCGGGCATGGCGTTGTCGTCGTAATTCTTGCACACGCGATACATCGTGCCGATGATGTCAAACACCGAGTACCCCTGCGAGTGAAGCGACTTGATGCGCGCGTGCGCGTCGTCGATGTTTCCTTGCAACACAAACGCGAACGCGTCTCGCACAATGTTCGGATGAGGTTGATCGCACACCTTGAAGACGTTTTCCTCGTTCACCATGTCGAATCCCATAAACGTCGATTGCAGATTATTCAGCGCCTGTCTCATGTCCCCGTCCGCGGTGAACACGATCGCCTCTAACCCCTTCGGCACGTACGGCACCTTCTCCGCCTCCACCACGTGCATCAACCGCTTCAACACTTGTTCGTCTGACAATTTCTGAAAACGCACGATGGCGCACCTCGACTGAATCGGCTCGATCACCTTTTCGCTCGTGTTACACGCCAACGCAAACCTCGTCGTCGCGCTATAAATCTCCATAGTCCTTCGCATCGCCTGCTGCGCCGCCGTCGTCATCGAATCCGCCTCGTCTAATATCACAATTTTCGTCCGTCCCGGCGGCAGCGTCACCTTTTTCTGCGCAAACATTTTAATCTTATTCCTCACCACATCGATCCCTCGCTCATCGCTCGCGTTCATCTCCAGCACCGCCTCCTTCCGCTTATCACCCAGAAGCTCTCGCGCGAGCACCGAGATCGCGGACGTCTTCCCGCACCCGGGAGGTCCCGAAAAGATCAAATTCGGTATGAATCCGCTCGACACCATGGCGCGCATGCGCTCGACCGCGTCCTCGTTTCCCACGAGGTCGTCGAGCGTTTTCGGGCGGTACTTCTCGAGCCACGGGACCGAATTCGCGGCCGGCATCGCCTCGCGCTTCGCGCCCGCGGCGAGGGCGTCGAAGGCGTTCACCATGGCGACGAGGACGACGCGATCTGGCGTCTCGAGAGGATTTTGTGTGTGTGTTTGAAAAATGGCGACTCGGACGGGCGCGAACGCGAACACGGGACGGGTTCGATGCGCGCGAGGGCGAGAGAGAGAGGCTGCGCGTACGCGCGTGAATGAATGAATGCATGCGTGGCTATTGAAGAGTGCGTATGGTACAGCGAGTGGGTTCACGCGGTGTCGCGCGCGCGTCGGCGCGCGGCGAAACGCGCGAGACGGTCGAAAAAATGCGCGCGGTACGTCGCGGTTCGCGGGACGTACGAGTCGTCGTCGTCCTCGAGCGCGCGTCTGAGACGGTCGATGTCGATCCATTTCGTCGCGGTGACTTCGGCTTCGCCCACGGCGAACGCGTCGCCGTCGGAGTCGACGTTCCAAGGGAGGAAATAGACGTCCTCGAAGCAGTTGCATCCGCCGAGCGGCGCCATCTCGGCGGGACACGTGAATTGAAACTCCAACTCCCGCGGATCGTCGAGCTCGACCCCGAGCTCTTCGGCGAGTTCATTTACCGCCGTTTTCCGCGAATCGCCGTCGTCGTCGACGCTCACGTGTCCGGCGGCGCTGATGTCCCACCGGTTTGGAAACGTATCCTTCTTCGCGCTTCGCCGTTGCATCGCCAACCGCCCTCGTCGCGCGTCCACGAGCCACACGTGCGCGCTCCTGTGCCAATCACCGTCCGCGTGCACTAATCCTCGCGCCTTGCGCTCGCCCGTGGGCGTCGGGCGATCGCGGTCGACGTCGAAACCATCGCTCGGGGGCGGGCGCATGACTTCAAACATCTCATCGGCGCGCTGTGCCTCGGCGAGCGCGCGAGGATTGACGCCACCACTCGACGCCATGGTTCTTCGCGACGTCCCGCGCGCGTTCGCGTCGCCCCGCGACGTCGCCCCGGACGCGCGCGCGCGTCGGCGACTCGCGTCCCCATCGCGCGCCCATTCGTCACTCGACGGCCGATCCTCCGTCATGGCGCTTCGACGCGCGCTCGCGTCGTGCGCGCCCGGTCTCACGCGCGGCTACGCCTCGTACGTCTCCCCGCGCGTCGCTCGCGAGCGTCGTCCCGCCCGTCTCGCGTCGCCTCTCGCGTTCGCGCGCGCTCGAACGTCTCGACTGACCTCACCACCGCGCGCGCGCGCCCTCGCGCCTCTCCTCTCGCAGCGTCTCTCTCACCGTCGTGCGCGACGGCGTGCGACACGACGTTCGCGGACAAGTCGGCGAGACGCTCGCCAACGCCCTCGCGCGAGACGCCGCGCTCGCGTCCGCCGTGCCCGTGGTGAGCATCGAACGAGGACCCGACGCGCACGTGTACATTCCGGATGAATTTTTGGCCAAAATGCCGCCGTTAGACGCGGATGACGTGGATAAATTGGAGGATGTGGCGATCGATATGGGGAAGAACTCGAGATTGGCGAGTCAGGTGACGCTGTCGAGCGAGTTGGACGGATTGGTGGCCGCCGTCGGGAGGGCGTACGCCGAGAACCCCATGTAACAAAATATTTCCTTCTTCTCTTCGTCTTCGTCTTCGTTCGCGCGCGTGCGGACTAGCGTGGTGTATGAATTACAAATCGCGACGGTTTCGCCGCTATGGTGGTCGGCCGTGGGGGAGATTGCGGAAGAGGGCCGACGATGGTTTCTGACGTTTCGTCGTCGCCGCGGCGACGCGACGCGGCGGGCCGTCGTCGTCTGAATCGGAGATGACGATGACGTCGGGTACGGGCGCGCGTTTCTTCACCGGTGCGGGTTCGTTCGGCGCGCTGAATCCTGCGGCTTCGCGAATCGCGCGTTTGAGTTCCTCCTCCTCGTCGAGCTCGGAATCGTCGTCCGCCGCATCCGCCGCCGCCGAGGCGGGTTCGGATTTAATCGACTGCACGTTGGGCGAGTCCGCGTCCGCGACGCCCACTTTCGTCACCGTGCTCGCGGGACTGGAATTGGCGGTGTCGAGCTTCCACGTAATCTTCGTTCCGGCGATCTCCGGCGTGTACCATCTCGATTGCGTCGCGTCCAACGCCTGCGCGCCCACCTCCTCTCGAGGTCGCCATCGCCCATCCTTGTCCATCTCGACGCGCGAGGCTTTGTGCAAACCTCTCTCGCGCATGATATCCACGCATCGTTTCAAGAAACTATCGATCTGTAAATCCGACGGGCCTCCTTTTTTACCACACTCGGGACAGGACCACTTTCGACTCACCGTGTTGAGTCGCAAGAAACTCTGCGCGTCGAAGGTGTGTAAACCGACGCACCCGGACAATCGCGCCGGTTGTTCGCACACGTGTCCACTGATGGGACATCGGAGCGAAACGACGGCGATGTCCTCCATGATGATATCGTCGTCCGTCTTGGAGAGTCCTAAACATTTGAGCGCGTGTTTCAGCGCGACGGTTTCGGACGACGCGCGCGGAATGCACGCCGCGACTTCGTCCAACGAACGTTTGCGAACGATGCGCAGAGCGATCATGAACGCGCCGCGTCTGTCCCTGTGGAACATTCTAAAATGGTTGGAGCCGCTTCGCAATCGAGACGCCGGAATGCGCACCGCGGGATCTCTCGTCGATTTGGTGACGCTCTTGACGGTGGAGCGCTTCACGACGGACAAGGTGTGGTCGTTCGCGGTCAGATAGACGTCGAGCGGCCACTGCATGCGCTCCTTGACGTCATCGTTCGCGAGTAGGCACACGGCTTGCAATTCAAACTCGCCTTCTCGCTGTAAAAAGTGTAAATCCGTCGCCGAGAGGAAGAAGCACTGTTGAAACGTCTTCATCGGAATGACTTTTTGCGGCTTGACTAAATCTCCCGGAGGGTACGACGGGTTATCCTGGGATGAGATCATCTCGTGCATGGGATCAGCCTTGGCCAATCGCGTGTAAAATGTTCGTTCCTCGGGCGTCGTTCCCGGCGCGTTCTTGGCGGGCGTCTTCGCCTTGGCCGCCTTATCGGCGGCGATGGCGCTCGTCAACTTACCGGCGGGCACCGGCGAGATGCGCGCTAAATCGGCGCCGAACATTTCACCGCGAGCCGCAGTCGTCGTCGCCACCGCGGCCGTCGCCGTCGGCGGCGGCGTACGCTCGCGCGCGTCCCCTGGCGTCGACGCCGTCGCTTCGCCTCGTCCCTCTCGCGCCGGCACGAGCGGTCGCGGCGCCAACATCTCCTCTCGCGTCGGCACGATCAACGTCCGCCACAAATCCGCCTCCAACGTCACCAATCGCTCCTTCTGTTCGTGCGCGGGCCACCTCTTCCACTCTTCAATTTTCGGCCACAGCGCGCGCGCGTTCACCACCGGATGATTCGTCCACAGCGTCCGACTCTTCGGCTCTATCGTCTTGTCGAATTCATTCAAAAATTTCCGCACCATCAAATCCACGTCATCCGCGTTCGAATTCAACAACAAATACGCCTTGACGTGCGTCGCCACCGCCGTCTCATAATACCCATCCACTCCACCGCAATTCGCGCGCGGATACCGTCGTCGCCACTCCGTCAATTCGCTCTCCGTAAACTCCTTGGGCTCGCACCCGCCCACCTCCGCCGTCGACACGTGCACGAAACACTCCTCGAACCGTTCCCCCATCACCGCCAACCACCGCCCGACCGCGTGCCCCAAATCACACGATCGCGTCACACCCCTCGTGAACCCTCGACGCATCTGCGCGCACATCAACCGCACGATGGTCCCCTTGACGTCCGCCTTGCGCGCGCCCTGGTCCTCGATCAACGCCTTGAGTTGGTCGATGGTGCACTTATCCAGCGCGCGCGCGCACGCGCTCGCCTTCTCCCTCAACAACACGCACGTCAGGTGTTCACACGACGTCCTTCGCTCGAACGTCGCGACGTCACACGGGGAATCGCGGTGCGCGAGCGACCGCACGCGTCGACATCGGTCCTCGACGTCGGTGATTCGTCGCGAGCGTTCCTGGGGCGGGACGAGCGCGGACATGACGACAAAAAAAA
>MDTE01188928.1_pt1 | contig 11967 bp, 9 predicted proteins | sample 811231 | NCBI WGS metagenome assembly MDTE01 (sample SAMN05326651, study PRJNA326480) | marine metagenome | isolation source: seawater | place: Indian Ocean: Red Sea | collected 2010
CCACTAACCCTCCTTGGATTTTCCTCATTGCTTCTTCATTATTACAGAGATAAGCAATCGCGCCGATCGTTTCGGGCACAAAAATAAAACGCCAGCTATGCTTATTACAACTGCTTCGGAGCAACTCCCTGGCTAAATAAGTTGTCATCAAAAGGCCGCTGAGATTGTCATTTGCCATAGAGGGATGACAACAATACGTCGACACCAGATACTCCTGATCGGTTTCCCCTGGAATTAGGAGCTCCCCTACAGTCATGGATCCGTCCGGCTTAAATTCAGAATCAATTACGACCTTTAGGGGCTCCGGTGCCTGCCTTAGCTGCTCATACTGAGTCTCGGAAACACAAAAACTCCAATCTCGCTTGTAGTAATGCGTTCGATATGGAATCGCTTCGGGATTATCTTCTAGAAAATGGAGATGCGGCGCCAACTCTGCGAACGTTATGTCGGTGCTCACAGGAACACTGTAGCCGGACACATGTAAATTGGAGTGCTTAAAGTCGATGATTTTTTCGCCGCTCTTATCTTTGATATAGGCATCTCGGATAAGCCATTCGTCTGGCACAGTCCAATCATAGACTTGCCCACCACTAGGGTATTCGATTGTCTTCAGAGGAATTATTTCTCTGAGTATTTCAAATGTTTGTCGGTTCCCTTCTCCAGTGAGCGAACGGTTGATCGGGAAAAGCTTGGCTAGAGCAAGATCTATCTCTTGAACTAAACTGCCCTCTTCTGAAACGGAATCAGTCACATCGATACTCTCTAAACATCGCTGTCTGGCTTAACGTACACAAATCAACTGCTGCATCCACGCGTACTCCGAACGCATCCATCAATAACATCAAGTTAGCTTTTCCCAGGTTAGCACTTCGTCTTCGGCGATATCAATCACCGCACGTTTTTCAAGAACTTGCTCAAGCTCAGCTGGACTGATTCCATTTCCCGGCCGCTTCCATGTCACACTATCCAGGGCGATTAATGAGCCGGACTTAATGTTACGCGCAGCTACCAAGCTTCTCCTTGCATGCAACCGCGCGGGCATTTCTGATTCTAAAGCCCTCTTTTTTTTCTGTCCCAGCAACTCGCCGATTCTCTCCAAGTTCGTCATGAACGCAATCAGATCTTCTTTGTCCATCGCATGATAATGATCATTGCCCGGCAAGGTCTTATTGTGTGTAAAGTGTTTCTCGATGATCTCGGCACCCAGTAGCCACGCTGTCTCACATGTACGCATATCTTCTGGAAGCGTGTGATCTGAATATCCTATTACTCGTTCTGGATAACGAAGCTTCAAGTCAGAGATCATTGCAAGATGGGCATCTTTATTTCTGGTTGGATAATTTAAGACACAGTGAAGGAGGGCCACGGGGACCTTGCGGTTATCGATCCAAGATAGTGCTCGATCTATTTCATCGATGTTTGAGGCACCTGTTGAAAGAATTATAGGCTTTCCGAAATCTGCTAAGTATTCAACGAAGGGTTTGTTTGTAATATCCGAGGAGGAGATCTTGAAAACGCCCATCAACTCATTAAGAAAGTTTGCCGATTCCTTATCGAACGGGGTACTTAAAAACTCGATCTTCGCCTCATCACACCAAGTCTTTATTTGTTCAAATTCGCGTTTCCAGAACTTATCAAATTTTTGAAAGAGCGCATGCTGACTGGTAGTCGGCTCGCATTTTAAATCCCAGTATGCTGGGGAAAATTTAGATGCTATCGTGTTGGCTTTATAGGTTTGGAATTTAATTGCGTCTGCGCCACCTTCAGCCGCTTCCAACACAAGCCTTTTTGCAGTATCCAGATCGCCTTCATGATTAACCCCAGCTTCCGCGATGATGGAGGGGTAGCGATACAGTGTAGTAGTGTCGGTTTTTCTGGAAATAGAACCATTAACTAGACAGGCTAATGTTTCTTCTTGGATTTTGCTTTTACCATGCATAAGCCGACTTTTTAGTTGAGCAGTACCAACTCACCTGCGGTGTGATCTTGGCAACATTGTTTTCTCTAGTTCTAGCTACCAAATAGGGAGACCGTACCGATGCCATCTTTGTGTTGAAGAGATTGTTTCTTGAGACGCTGCTGTGCCAAATTGTTGCAGCGAGGATTGTATTCGAACTCGGGCTATTTGGTTAACTTACGGTCGTTTAGACCCCACAACATATGTCCGAATATCATTATCCAGAATATTGAGGGACTCTGTACTAGTTCTCCACTGGGAACTGACTTGAGCCAATCTTGTCTTCGATCGAAAAGTTATGGCACTATAATTCTTCACCCTCCCACGAGTTTTCTCTAAACCACGTCATCCCATTTTTTCGCAACAGAAAATATTCTTAAGAGCATTCATCAAGAAGTTTGCGTTTCGATCGACCGATCCGCTTGTTTTCTTGCTATTACCGCTCCTAGCAGCCCTCTTTATTATTCGAGAGGACTTTACTCTTGCGGAGTTCCTCCTAACTAAGATAAACGGCCTTCCAATAGACTATATTCTTTTTCTACGCCTTGTACTGATGTAGGTCGATCTGACAGACTCTTATCCACAAACAGCTAATACTGCGTCTATCGCAATTTATTTCGATAGGAGCCATGGCATAACACCAACACACTCGATTGCTTTTCCCTCACGTTTTTGTGGCTACATCCCCCTCACCTAACGCTGATTCCCACGAACGATGGGTCATCCGAAAAAGAATGTGATACCGAATTAAAAGCCCGAGAAGTCTTACCGCCCCTTTTAGCGCTGATACACCATGCCTTCGGAGTACCGTAAGTGCAATCACACTCTTTTTCCAATCTAATGGCAGCCGAAACGAGGCAATCAGACACCGGCCAAAAATATGTTCATGCACTTTTGATTCACAAAGCATGGGCCTACATCGAATTACCGCCTCCACAAGCTGAACTGCATTTTTTAGGGATTCTTCTCCTGAGCACTGGACGCCGCTTGGAGAGACTGATTGCCGGTAGATGTAGTGCCGGATGTTTTCGAAACGGTTCGGGTCCCAGTCAATAGTTTTTAGTTCTTTAAACGCGTATACGCTCTGCACTTCTGCCGCACGCCTCGACTGTGCATGATGGTTTGAGTGGGACACTGAATCAGTATGGCGCCTCAACGCTACATAAGGTTGCATCAGATTCTTTACTTCGCCTCGAGAAAACAGTCGTATCCAAAGCTCATAGTCTTGCGTTACATCCAAGCCTTGTCGGTACCCACCTACCGCATTAAATGCTTCCGCTTTTATCATCACAGACGAATGAACGAAAGGATTCTCAAAAAATGCGAGCTCTCGTATTTCAATATCTGAGCTTGGCAGTGTTGTTCTAAACAGTAGCCGCATCTCAGAATCCACGTGGACTGCATTGGAACCACAAAGCACAAGATTCGGATGCTCATTGAACTCGGTGACCTGCGCTTGAAGCCGATCTCGGTATGCAACATCATCAACATCCATCCGCGCAAGCAACCTCGCTTTCGCACACGCGGCGGACCTATTTAGCGAGCTCGCAATTCCCTGACATACTTGATTCGTGAGTACCCGGATTCGATGATCATTTTGCCGCAGGTTCTGCAAAACCAATGGAGTCTCATCAGTAGAACCGTCATCAATAACGATAAGTTCCCAATCGTCAAATGTCTGCTTAAGTATGCTCGAGATCGCACTTGAGAGAAATTTTTCTCCGTTATACACAGGCATAAGTATCGATACAGCGGGACGAGCACCTAATGATGACAAAATAGACTCCTAAGATGTCTCAGGCGAGGTATTTTAGGCTAAAATTATCAATGGATGTCTGGCTTCAAAAACAGCAATCTTTTAGCGTAAGCGCAACCTTAGGCTTTTAATCTTTCCTTGCTAGTAGATCACCACGCTCCCGGCGATCGCGAACCACGGTTGGTTAACAACAATTAAAAGCGTAAATCTGATCAACAGACGGCACAATCTTAGGAAACTGTTGCGGAGTTTAATCGTCGAATATCACCACATCTACTGAACGCTGAGACTGAGTGATATTCTGAGATCCCAAAGACCGGTCCTCCTTGGTATGAGCGCCGTCGAAAAAGGCAAAACACACCCGATCCAAGCACACCCTTGGCGGAAGATCTCTTGAGTCTCCTTCCAAGAAGACTCGATACCTCTCCATAAGTTCTTTCCAAGGCACCAAACAAGCAGACGCCTACCTACTCTCGGAAAGTAACTTCATCCACTTTGCCTTCTGTGCTTCCCATGAATATTTTTCAAGTACGAAACTTTTTGCCTTAATTGCAAGAGTCTTCGCTAGAGCTTGATCGTCTAACACTAACGCAATCATCTCTTTCATCTCATCTGCGCTTTCCGATCGAAATCGCAAACCAGTCTCCCCATGCTTTACCAACTCACAGTTCCCGTCGACATCGGATACGACAACCGGACACCCCAATGCCATTGCCTCTAGCAAACTGTTTGACATTCCTTCAAATGACGATGCGAGAACAAACACGGAGAGGCCAGTATATACAGGTCTGACATCCTCCAAGTATCCAGTAAAATGAACTCGGTATCCCACATCTAGTGACGCTGCCCGTGACGATAGCGCGTGTCTCTCTGGCCCATCACCGACGATCACTAAATGAGTATCTTTGTCGGGGAGAAGCGCAAACGCAGTGATGAGATCAACAAGACGCTTTTCTAGAGACAAGCGACCAACATACCCGATCAAACGCGTTTGAGGTGAAACTCCAAGCCTTGACTGGATTGTTTCAACTGTGCCGGATTTATCGTCCGTCGACATCTTGGAACCGTTTTCGATAATGTGGATGGGAATATCGCTGGGTACATAGTTCTCGACACTAGATCGATAAGTGCAACTATTTAAAACAACGCAATGACTTTTCGCCAAAGCGTATTTCAACGATAGCTTGCGCATTACAGAATAGTGTCTGTTACTGGACACTTGTGATGAAATTCTTTTGGGGATCCGTGCAGTCGAGGCCAGTACATTACCCACCAAGTCCGCATTCGCAAGACAAGTCACAGAGACATCAAACGCGTCTCGTCGTATTACTCTCCAGATCTTAATCAATCCAAAAAGTAAAACCAGACTAATTTTACTTAGACAATAAACCGTTACTCCAGCTTGCTCGATTCTATTGAGCAGGGATTTCTGAGTTCGCGAGTTCAAACAAACTACGGCCTGTCTCGCACCACTCTCTGCCATTGACTCTACTAAACATGCGAGGTCTTGCTGCGCACCACCCGAATCAAGGTGATCTATCCACCAAATTATTCCCATTTCCTTGAGCTTGGAAGACATGATCAATTCACTATCAGATCTGTAATCCGAGACTTAGATATCTTTTCACCACCCGTACCCACGAAAACTTCTGTAAGATCCGTTCACATCCAGCACTCCCGATTCGCTTGACTAATCTTCGATAATCATCGAGTCTTTTCAACGGAAGGATAGATTCATATTGGCAACTCACCCTCACAAGACAACCCGAGATCATGTCCACAATAATCTCTCAGTGCGCCGGAATATCACTCGCAATTCCCGGAAGGCAACGCAAAAAAGACTATGATCAAATCAAATTGCTTTTTCTGGCGGAACACCCAAAGCATGGCACAAACACGTAATAGCTAATATAGAGAAAACTTGCTTGGAATAAATATGTTAGGGCAGGCCAACCCGAACGACTTCAAATTCATCAAGCGTACCCTCGGACGTCGCCTGTCCCCTTTTTAGTACCGTGACACATTAGGTTATCGTCCGCTGTACAGTTTTGTAACTTTCCCAACCTTATCAAAATACCATATTATTGATTATAAAAATAATTTCGACGCCGTCAGTATCGACAGGTAGTCTTAATTCCCGATACCTGCTACCTACGACAAATCAGCAACTACTTCCATAATGCCCTTGACCAGCACAAATACCTCCTCAAATTCAGAGATAAATGAACTGAGCAAGCTCCTTTCAATTTTCGGAACCTGAAAATTCTGAGAATTCCCATATCATTACTTCGATTGCGCACAATGATGCACAGAAAAACACCCCAATATTTCAGACTTAACTACCGTTTCACTAGATAGAAGTCATGAGATCGGTTACCACCTCATCACGGCAAACCCCTGATCTCTATGGCTTAGTCGTATCATTGATACTTCTTCTTGTGTGTCACTTCATCATCAAAAAGATCGGCCTCGGACACTACATCGCAGATGATTTTTTTTCTATGCAAAACGCATTTTCATGGGAATGCACTTTTGAAAGTAACGACAATTTTTCTTTTCTGCCCCGCTGCGTAACCCTTCTAAGCTCTTATATCTATCAAATACCGATTCTTTACTTGTCTGCAATTTCCCTGATTTTATTTCTCAAATTTTATTTTCTCTTCAAGGTATTCAAAGTACTGGCTGGGAAGGCGACAGAACCAGCGCTCGCAATATGCATAGCCGCTTTTGCCCTTTTATTGTTGTCGGTTGGGGGTGCCGGACGATTTATTCTGGGAAGCGGCAATATTCTCGTCCTAGCGGATATCTACACCCGCACTTGGGCGCAGGTCTTTTTGCTTGCTACCCTTTACGCATTCGTCATTAATCGATTGGTTCTTGCCAGTTTCCTGCTTGGACTGGCGCTGCTACTCCAAGCGGTAAACGCTACTAACTTTGCCATCGTCTTAGGAATTGCATACCTGTTTTCAGCAACTCCGAGAAACCTTTTAAGGCTTCCGCTCGTCGGATCCCCATTCTTAATATTTTTTGCCTATCAGTACTACATGGTATACGGCATTCCATCTTTCTCCCTCGATCAACTCTATGGCAGAGACGTAGACGGGACCATATCAACCACCGACTGGTACCGATATATCTACGCCCAAGATCCAGATGACCTCTCGATCCTTTATCAGTTCCGCCAAGGCTGGGTCAGCCTCGGATACATATTTCTCGGGTTTGCAGGGGTTTTTCTCGGCAGCCTAGTAGAAAAAGCGGGATCTATTCGCGCTACTCTAATGAGACCGGGCATGGCCATTATGATTGCCAGCTACCTTTATATCGCGCTCTGCGCTGCGGTTGAATATTTCCAAACGCCGATCTTCATTCTGAAGCATCTCATAGTACTCCAACCACGGCGGATCATGTATCTCCCGCAACTCGTAGCTACCCTCTATTTCGCATACTACACAGTTGAATTCTTTTCCAAGCGCGAGCACACTAATGGTCGGCGCTGGATTACGCTCGTTATTCTCTATGCAATCTTCGGAATTCTCCTAGCGCTATCAGCCTGGGACAACGGCACTCCCTCGAATATTGCTCTTTTGTATGCTGCTTTTCTCATTAGTATAATTACCACATGGTTTTTGGTATCTCGCCACAACTCGGAAGTCCTCTCACGCGTTCCCATTCCCTGGGCACTCGCTTTGTTGAGCCTTCTCATCGTATCGGGCCAAACACTCCCACACCTATCTGCCAAGACACTCGCTGACTTCAAGTTGCTGTTCTTGACAACGCAACCACGCGATTATGCTGGCTATCTTTCGGTAACCGCTAAATTGTCCAATCAATCTGGACAGATACCAGACTTCTTTGATATGGCGGCTGCAATCTCTTCACTTCCAGTAGAAAGTGGACCGATTGTTACTGTTGGTATTGGCCAGAAAACGCAGAAAGATTTCTCCATTTTTTCTCAAAAAAGCGTTGCGGGAGTAGACCCTTTTACCGCGGCCAGAGGGGGAGCGCACTACGTCAAGAGTCGACTGGTAGGCATTGCACCGATACTAACTCAAACTTCAAATTTACCTTTGGATGAATTCATAAAATTAGGTCGCGAGAAACAAATCCGTTTATTTGAAGAATTTGCCAGAGAGAACATCGTAAGCTCACCAGCGCTCGTTCGAAGTATGGCAAAAGGCGAACCAGCGAAATACCTAGTATTCGCTGACTCCTGCCCCGATGCTTCTCCCAAGGACCACATCATTTACGAAAATGATCATTATTGTCTTTATCGATCCTCTTTTATTGATCAATAAATATGGTCACGGCCGGCCCCTCAGACAACGGATCGTTCCATTCAGATTTTTGGTCTACTTTGCAACGCTGCTCGCACCAATTGAGCACCTCCCTGTATGCGTGAGACTGGGCGACAAATCGCAATGGACAAGCGTCTGTGGGATAACGCAAGGCAAGTATTCTGGCCAACAAACACGCCATGCCCATCCGGGACTCGATGAACTAGCGCATCAGCCATCCACTCGGCTTACTTCCAAAAAAGATCTAGATTTGATCGACCACTAAAATTTCAGATTCCTGAAATTCCGCGCATACTACTATGATTGAGTGCCAGCTCTGGAGCCCATCAACTCTACCGTTTCACAGCAACTACGTACCCACGATCAGAGTGAGCCGCTAGTTTTTTCGCACTGTATCCGTATTTCTCGCAAATCTCATCAACCGCTGACACGACCCCAGGGTACTGCGTTGGAGTGTAGTCATCGAACACAACCACATCTCCCGACTTCTGACATGCAGTAATATGACTAAATTCAAAGAGCACATCAGATTGAGTATGAGAAGCATCTAAGAACGCAAAATGTACTCTATCGACACTTACACGCGGGAGTGTATTTCGGGTTTCACCTTGAACAAACACTATATATTTATGGACCATGTCCTTCCATGGTGCAAGCAGTTCTTCACGTGACTTTTTGCCCTCGAGATCATCAATACAATTCCAATAGATTGACGATCGATGCGGCAGAACATCGAAGGTGACTACCTTGCCCGCGCGACCTGTATCTTCCAACGCACGAGCCATACATAGGCTGGAAAAGCCTCTTGCAGTACCTGTCTCTACTATATTAATAGTCTCTGATGCAGCGATTGACGCAAGATACCTCGATAGGGCGCTATACAAAACACGGCCGTGGGCGTAGCAGAGTGGAGATCTCTTGATGACTACTTGTGTGTGAAGTGCTAATTTATCCAACCACTCTGGGGCAATTGCATATCCCGTTTCCTGCTCGAATAGATCGATTTCAGGGTAAACCTGCATCGCTGACGCTTTCGCAAGTTTCTGATAAGTCTCTCGACTTGCTCTAGGCTGACTTGTCAGCGTATTTTCAACTGATCCTAAATCAAAAAGGCGGCTATAAGAACGACTAAGAAGATCAACTATACGAATTCTTAGCTGTCGTAAAACGTTCATGGCGTTCCTACGCAGGTCCTATCTAGATTAATGAGTTGTAGGCTTCCCATTCGGCCTCAACTGCAGCATCCAGAGAGTGTTTCTGTATCACCCCTCTTCGGGCAGCTTCACCCAGCTTGAGACGAAGGTCCTGATCGCTAATCAGATCGAGTATTGCCTGACGCAACGAAATCGCGTCTTGATCGACCAGAATTCCGTTCTTTCCATGATCGATTATTTCTCTCACACCCTTTACATTTGTGCCGATAACAGCACACCCGCAGGACATCGCTTCAAGCAGCGTCTTTGGGTTTCCCTCATATCGTGAACAGATTACATAGACCGCACACTGTTGGTAAAGAGCTGGCAAACTGCGATTTGGGATATTATTCCTAATATCGGCCTCTATACCCTCTAGATCAATCTTTTCCCGAATGATGTTCTCGTCGCCACCTGATCCAACAATAGTTAACGGTAGATTTGTCCCACTGACAGCATCAATAAGAAGTGACAGATTTTTCTGGTCAGTGAAACGTCCCAAAAATAGGATGCCATTACGCCTTTTGCTTTGATCAGAAGACGGGGAAAAGGCCTCTGTGTCCACCCAATTCGGCTGAACATATATCTTATGCTGTGGTACGCGGAACCGCTTGCCAACGATTTTTTTGTCATCTAGGGTCGAAACGTGAATACGATCCGCAAGCTGATAACTTAAAAAAGAAAGCGCTAATCCACCAAGCTGACGCCACCATTTAACGCGCCCTAAGCGGTTAAATTCGGATAGCTCATATCCGCACCGCACCAAGAGAGGCTTGCGAAAGCGAAGTTTTGAAACTACGCCAACCCAAGCTCCCATAATTTGGTTAGACTTGTAGAGATCAACCGCACTCAGTTCACTCGCCATTGCCCACGGCAAAGAGAAACTCTTCAGTAAGCGAACTAATCTCCCGCGAGGTGTAGGTCTATTTTCGTAAGCAGGAAGAACTTGAATCCCTTCAATTTTTCGGAGCCAGTTTCGATCCCCCTTATCGCCGTAAGTCATAAACCTGACAGTAACCGCATATCGCCGTATCAATTCTTCGTAGAGTCGCGTCTCCCGGTCGATTATCCCCGCCTCATTCCAGTCCTCTAGGGATACTTCAAAACTGAAAAACAATACCATCCTCATGCTGGAATCAATAAGAAAGGCCGGTATATAGGCTTCCTGGTGAGCCTAGGATCTAACCTTTACTGTTAGCAGAATCGATACACACATATTCATCACTTCAATTCTTTTTCGATTGCCTCAATTAGTATTACCTATTTCCAAAATTCCATCAAAAAACCATCGCCATAGATCTGTTTGTGCAATCCATGAATTTTTTTCTGCAGTGGAACGAGCAACTGAACTCATTTTTGATGAAAAATAATCTTTCTCCAGCGCTACCTCAACCCAATGAGCTAGTGCCTCTACATCACCCACATCAGAAAGCCAACCATTTTCTCCGTGCACTATGAGATCTAAAGCCTGCCCAACACGGGTAGAAATAATGGGCACACCTGTCGCCATTGATTCCAATATCGCTCTCGGACCTCCTTCTTCGCGCGACGTAACTACATAGGCATCAATCGCATGGAAGTTTTGCTCTATATCCTTATAGTCCTTATGGTCTACATGGATATATGGAACACCAATCTTAGTCAGCCCTGTTTTTACATATCCTCGTGCTGGACCGGTCAAAAGAAAATATAGCCCCTCAATTCGTCCTGCAAGAATCTGCGCAACCTCAAGTAATGTATCCGGTCCCTTGATCAACTTGGGCTCTTTGCCTAACTTAAACCCAATTCCATCTTTCTGGAATGATCCAATTACTACAGCAGATTTTGGGATTCCTAACTTTGTTCTTGCCCGTGCCCTAACCTCCCTAGTTCTCAAGGAAAAAAGATCCAAATTGATTGCGATCGGTATTCTGTGTACCTTCTCACGAGATAAGCCAGAGTCGAGAAAAAGATGCTCGAGCTGCTTGTGACTGACTTGAATCCTGGAGATGTCATCTTTCCAACTCACAACTGATTTGAACAACGAAGCATTACTTGGATCAACCCGTGGATCACCATGAAAATAGGGGAAAGTGATGCGGTGGGAAGACTTTCGCCACTTCAGAAGAAAATACTTGCTGGTGAAGAAAACAACCTGACTTCGACATGCTTTGTAGTACTCCGAGCTGACTGATTCGGCCCCTAGAACCTCAACCATTGCGCCGAGCTCCTTGGCAAACTCGTCTAGAACCCAACCGGAACTGTCACCCCGTATGATTAATCGCGAGTAGTCATTCCAACTTTGACTCCTGATTAATGCTGATGGCAGTTTGACAAACTCTTTGGCATAGCAAAAATAGTCCATGGGAGAATTAAATCAGTGGATCTACCGCGCCACCGGCTATATCCGTCACGATGTCTTTTATTCGATATTTTGCCACCCATCCTAACTCCCGCCTTGCCTTAGATGGATTCCCACAATTTTTCTCAATATCTACTGGTCGGAAATATCGTGGGGTGGAGACAACCCAGTTCTCCCAGTCAAGCCCGTAATAAGAAAAGGCTGCATCAACAAAGGTTGACAACTTATTTGATTCTCCCGTTGCCAGGACAAAATCCTCCGCTACCCGGAACTGCATTATTCTATAAATCCCATCAACATATTCGGGCGCCCATCCCCAATCCCTTTCGATAGTTAAATCCCCCAACTCTAGGTAACTCATTCGTTTTTCTGCGATTAGCCGAGCGCCGCTAACTATTTTTTGGGAAACAAACTGTCTTCCCCTA
>MDTE01105469.1_pt1 | contig 11966 bp, 8 predicted proteins | sample 811231 | NCBI WGS metagenome assembly MDTE01 (sample SAMN05326651, study PRJNA326480) | marine metagenome | isolation source: seawater | place: Indian Ocean: Red Sea | collected 2010
CGCTGAGAGTTTCCTTATTCATACCCCTAAACCTCTATATATAAACCCATGTTCAATTAACCTTAACCCATCAAGACAATTTCGCCCATCTACTATCACTGGCGATTGCATTGAGGTCTTCAAAAGTTCCATATCAAAATTGATAAATTCATCCCAATCAGTGAGTACCAGTAATACATCCGCGCCGGAAAGAGCCTCCGCGCCAGTGTTAACAGCACGCAAGTTATCTGGTTGTATTCCGATCGCAGCCATAAATGTTGGGATAGCCTCTGGGTCATAGACGGTTACGCTGGCTCCTTTATCCAATAGAACTGAAACCAACCTAAGACTAGGTGCCTCGGCGACATCGTCCGTTCCTGGCTTAAACGACAATCCCCACACAGCAATGTTGAGATGAGAAACATCTCCCCCAACTTCGCTAAGAATAGCAAGCAGTCTATCGACACGATTCGCGTTCACTGAATCGACAGCTTCTAGAATGGTGGTATCTACATGCTGAGATCTGCCAAAGCTCGATAGACTCCTAAGATCTTTGGGAAGACATTGCCCCCCGTACCCCAAACCTGCGTTTAAATAATGAGGGCTAATTCTAGGATCCCCGCCTAAACCAAGCGCCAAGTCAGTAACACTTGCTCCTGATGCATCGCATAAATCAGCCATCATATTCATGAAAGATATCTTCGTGGCTAAGAAGGCATTGCTAGCTTGTTTTATCAACTCTGCAGTGGCCCAATTTGTCATAACAACCCCTACCGGAGCGCTCCCGCTACTCCCCTGAGTTTCATCATCAAACAAAGGAGCATAGAGTTCCTGCAGAAGTTTCTCAGCTCTAGCAGAGTGTATCCCAAAAACCAATCTGTCCGGGTGCAAACAATCGTGAATAGCAGCGCCCTCACGCAAAAATTCCGGATTCACGGCCAAATCATACTGGATTCCAGCTCTGACATTCTCTTGGAATATTGGATCGAGAATGCTCTCAGCTGTCCCGGGCGGTACCGTACTCTTCTCAATAATGAGAGTATATCCGTCTATATGTTCAGCCACGGTTAAAGCCGCAGACTTAAGAAAGGACAAATCTGTGGATCCATCTGATAATTGTGGTGTGCCAACGCATAAAACTACTACATCAGAAGATGCAACTGCCCTCGCTGCATCATCCGTCGCATCAAATCTACCATTAGCTAAATGCCGATTCAATAAAATATCAATATCTGGTTCATGGAACGGGGCTTTCCCCGAGCGAATGGCTTCAACCTTGCGAGGATCGTGATCTACCCCCACAACATTCCATCCCATCTCTGAGAAGCATAGCGCCGTAGGTAGTCCGGCATGTCCCAGTCCTACCACACAAATTCCCCCTAACATCCTCTCCCCCTAACCCTAATATTCTCTGACATACACCACATCCTACAGAATCATCATATCGCTACTTGCCAGTCATTTGGAGTATTTGCATAATACTATCCGCTAATTTTCTGGGATCATGTTTGACCGTATTCGACTGATCAATTAAGTCGTTCAAAACCGTTTGGCCTGCAAACCCTGCAATCTCCGGTTTAGGCTGAACAAATTCATACGCAATATCATCTCGGGCTGAAGGCACAACAGAGTTCATAAGCACATGGGTAAAGCTAACCCCGCTGTGGCGATATAAAGCACCTAGATAATCTGCAGGATCAATATAATCGGTTTCATCCGGTTGCGACGCAACATTGCAAACGAACACCACGGGAGCGGAACAAGCACGCAAAGATTCCTTCATACCTTTGACCAGCAAATTGGGGAGAATACTCGTATACAGACTACCTGGACCGACCACAACTAGATCAGCCATCGCAATCGCCTCAACAGCAGATTCAGCGACATAGGCATCTTCAGGTAATATTTCTAAATGCTCCAAGATCGCTCCGGAGGTACCTATCACAGACTCACCTGTCAAAGTATCGCCAGCAGAGGTAGTAGCTCTCAAAGTAAGGTTTTCATTGGTACTAACTGGCACTACTCTTCCGGATAAACCCAATATGGAGGCAGCAGCATTCAGCGCTGGTTCGAAACCTCCTTGGGTATCATGTAAAGCCGCAAGAAGCAAGTTCCCCAAACTATGACCGGTTAGTTCCCCTTGTCCGCGGAACCGATAATCGAACAAATCCTCCATTAACGGCTCGTATACCGACAATGCTACGATACAGTTACGAGCATCTCCAGGAGGCGGAATGCCAAGTTCTCTTCGCAATCGCCCGCTGCTTCCTCCATCATCAGCCATCGTAACAACAGCTGTAAGGTTATCAGTCACAGCCTTTAATCCACTCAGAACAGTTGCAAGCCCAGTCCCGCCACCGATGGCAACAATTTTAGGCCCCCTGCCACGAAAACGATGATCATATAGGTTAGCGATCACGCTGACACCCCTGCGTCCACCAGAAGCACCGAGCACTACGGACCGGTAGAGATTATACAGTGCTATAAAAGCGACGATAAACCCCAAGATTAGGAAAATAGCTCCCCTTACCGTTCCAGGGTAGCTAGACAATGTCAAGGAACGCAAAAGGGGCAAGACTATCGGAGTAACTGGAACGGAAACTAGAAATGCAGTTCCAAGCCCTAAAGCCCCCATACCAAAAACAAATGCTATCAACCATCTCTTGATACCTAATCCAGGTCTCAAGAAGACCCACAATGTTCCCTTTCGTCCAGACATTAGCTTTGCACCTCGTCAACTGAACCTAATATAGGAAGCCGTTACTAGACATGCGGACCTGCGAGATTCACTCCCTAGGTTAGCTATACTTTGTGATTAAATCTCCAAGACAAACACACCAGCTATTTACGGTAATTGTACAACTCTAGCTTCCACTATAGCCTTATAATGGCCATTGGTATCACCTGCAATAAAATAACCAAACGGGGTGATAGATCCAACAGTTGGATCACTCAAGCGAAAATCTACAACAAGTGACGAAATTTCGACATTGTTTTCATCAACCCCAGACGCCTTGAACAATACAACATCTCCAGGTGCTACCTCCACCTCAGCCGGCCAAATTACGGCCTTCTTTAAAGAGCCCGTTATAGTGATATCAGCGGTGGCAACCAAATCCACACCGCGATGACTCACAGTAGTCTGTATTGCATCAGGATAATAACCAGCAGGACCGCTCGCTACAAAACGACCATACTCATTTACCGCCCCAACTGAATCATTCACGTCCCAGTCTACCGACACCCCAGGGATCAGTCCGCCATCCTCGTCAAACGCGTAAATTCGATACTGAATGGGCTTCCCTGCAGCTACTACACTTGAAGAGGGAAGAAGCGATATGCTCGTCAAAACCTGATTCACGACTGGTTCGACAACAATTGTCGCATAGCCATAGGCAACGAGACCATCTGGATCATCTGCCCTCAAAACCATTACGGAGATAGCATCCGTATATACCCCAGGTACATTGCCAGCCTTGAATGCCCCGTCAGCTATATTCCCCCCTGTATCTTGATCTGCACTCCAAGACACAGAGACATTCTGAAGGTGCTCCCCATTCGCATCTATAGCGATAGCCTCAAAATGATACTCCTCACCTACTGTAATGTACGCTATCGTCGGTATTATCTGTACGTTAATGGCATCAGGTGAAATCAAGGGATCCAAGACCTTAACCGAAACAGAACTCGTTATTTCTTTTTCTCCATAACGACCTGTAACTGCCAAAACACTCTCGTATTCCCCAGGAGCCGCAAAAACTTTGACCATGTCTTCAGCAACCAACTTACCCCATGAGTCATCCATCACTTCCCAATTGAATAACACATCAGGGATAATACCCCCCGTCTCACCAATACCAAAAGCCATCAAACTCAATAATTGACCTTGAAAAACAACTATATCTTTAGGCACAACCTGAATACGTGCCAACTCAGATATTTCCCCTTGTTGTTCAACCAGCACAGCAGCCCTGGATTCCAACTCCACAACCCTCCCCTCCACTATTTGAGTAGCTACGGCAATTATTGCTCCGCTAAAATAACCACCGTCGGGTCCCGCTATAAAACGGCCATCCTGACCAACGATTCCGTCGATATCCTGATCAAGTTCCCAGGATATTTCAAAATCCTCAAAAGGTTGATTGAATTGATCAAGTGCGGTCGCGGTCAAAGTAACCTCTTCATGTGGGTTGAGCCATACAAACGATGGGGTAATTTCAAACTGCGATAGGATCGGTAATTTAACCATATCTGCCTGAATCACCACATCCGCCGCAACTATTAATGCATCAGGCATCGTGGAAGTTGATGTCACGTTCTCAGTAGATGCAGAAGATGTAATATTGTCGGTCAGGGAGGGTTTACAAGATACAATCGCAATCGCAATCAACATCATTGCAAGCACCCAAATATATGGCACTTTACTGTTCAAATTCTACCTCGATCCTTGCATCTTGGAGATGATTCACAATCCATGTTGCCGAGTCTCCCGCGACCACGCTAGGTTCAGGATACCAACGTACAACCCTATGACCATCCGGTAGATTAATAGTTATCTGCTTATCCACTTGCATAACACCTGGTTGGCTCTGCATTGTGAGACTATATAAATAACGGTTCTCAGAGATGGGTATAATAACCTCAGGCGGCAATTGGTACAAAAATCTTGCGGTATATGATCCGGCTGCGGGAACGACCATCAATCCCCCAATACCGACCTTAGAATATTTTGCAAACTTATTGAGTGTGTCCTCCCCTGGGATGCCACTACCTTGCACCGCATGTATTGCTCCTTCAGGCAAAGGCATCGGATCGGTGTACACAAACCTGCTATCACGAGGAACATAGATTCTGAAGTAATTCCAGTAGCATGCATGTGTGATTGCTTCGTATGTCGCCCCGCGACTGGCCATCCACTGCGCATCACACCCGGTGGCATTTGGACCGCTCTGGTTAAGGTAATCCAAGGTCAGACTGGCCTTCGGAGCACCTTCTAGTTCCAATGCGACCTCGTAAACCCATCTACGTGCTATATTACCATCCACCTTGCTCCAGCCAACGTTAGAATCAAAAACAGACAAGTAATCTCCGTCAACATCTGTGATTGCTCCTGCCCATCCTTTCGACTCTACTACCTCCTGAGTAGCATCGTCGTCAAAGTACAGCATAACTAATTTACTTGCTAACATGTCTTGAGCCAACTCAGCTATTCCTCTCACATCTGAAGCAGGTAAGCCTGATCCCAATTGATCAATTATAGAATCCAAGAGCAACTGAGAATATCCGCGCCCCTCTTCATCCGTGCGTTCTTGCAGGAAAGCCTGAAAGTCCTGAGGCTGTATAAGCAAATCTTCGTCGGCAACATATAATTCACCCAGAAAGTCCACAATAGCCTGCAACGTCCACTGGTTAACAGCTATCACTCCATCAACACGTTCTCCCTGTCCAAGATAATATATTTCTTCTGCCATCCGTGCTACAGAAGGAAAATCTGGCTCCCATGAAACATCGCGCATCAACAAACAACAGGTTTGCATATGCTGGCGCAGCCCCATAGGAGCAGCCGGATAAAGATTCATGTTATTCAGATCATCCACTGCCACCGTGTCTCGATAGTCAATTTGAACCAATTCACCTTGATGGACCGTCAGCACCCATATCGTAGAAACGTAACCTCCAACTGGCCTCACTTCATCAGCGGTTTGCCCTAGAACAAGGTATCGCTTTAATCCCTCCATACCCAACGCCTCAGGCAATATCAACGAGAAATCAGCGATAAATCGGAAAGCATCAGCAATTTGGCCAAGCTGTAACAACTGAGAATTCTCAATTAATTCGAAATCCTCGGTCCCCAAATCAATCTGATCCGCAGCGTAATAAAGATCAGATCTATTTTCTTCAAGGGTCATTAGTATGTCCTGGATCAATTGGCCATTTCGCAGAATCGACCCTTCAAATTCTCCTACCCGATCCAGTACCGGCAGGAGAGATTCAAGCCCAAGCACACTACCCTCAATTATATTTTCTGCCCCTTCAAGAGAGCTTCCTAAAAATGGAGTCCATGAAAAATTTCCCAGTAAATTAATATCCGATTGCAAGCTATACGATTGTTGCAAAATCTTATCGAGACGTTCGCTCAGATCACTCCACTCAGCGTCCGGATCTAGAAGAAGTTGTTGCGACTCCTCAATTGAAGTCTGCAGTGAGCTCGCAGAGTTTCTTACACTCAGCAACCAAACACTAATAACGATTAGGGTAGCGAGGCTTAATACTATCAAGCCCGTTGCTATCCACCGCTTATCAACCGTCGATTCTCCGAATTTAAAGGAAACAGACATAAATTCATGCAAGTAGCGAAGGTCACGTATTGCCACATCTTCGCTTAGTTCCAGTTCTCAGGAACCGCATAGTGCTCAGAATCTCCATCCCGCTCTCTATACGTTCCTCATATTTCTAGTAAGGCGTTCCTGCATTTTACTGCGAGTGTTTAAATCCTGCTTATCTGGCTCACCTTCCGATAGCAACTCTAAGATAGTAAGTAATGCAAGTTCATGTTTTGAGACTGATATTTACCTCAACCCATCCGATCTAAATGACCGATTTATATCTAAATGATAATCCTCAGGTTTATGGCGACTGAAACGATCTCCATACAACCTATCGAGTAGATCAGAAACTATTCGCTGTGACGACATCCCATCTCCCAATGGATTGTCCCACGTTTTGCCCCACAGATTTTCCAGATTATCCAAAACATCTCTGATAGGATACTCATCGGGCAACGCTGGATCATATTTCACACAAGCGCCCACATCATAAACTTGTGGTCTCTCTGTAGACTTCCGCATCTGCAAAGCCGGAACTTGCAGGACACACGCCTCTTCAACTACAGTCCCCGAATCAGTTATCGTTCCGTGAGAGCGTGTAAGCAACAACAAGAATTCTTGGTATCCGACCGGATCAACCATAACCAAGTTATCAGGCAACGACAAACCAGTCTCCTTCAAAACCCGTTGAGTGCGATAACTGGCAGGGAAATACACCTGGCGATCTGTACTGCCAACTAAAGAGAAAATATTCTCCAATGATGCCGGCTCATGTACGTTTTCCCGACGGTGGCAAGTCATCAAGTAAAACTCCCCATTCTTTATTCCTCTCGAACGAAAGAATTCTGGGCTCGCCAACTCCTCATAACGGTCTGCTCGGTCGTAGTAATACTTATTCAGAACATCCACTATCGGGTTACCAGTAACCACAATACTGTCAGGATTAATTCCTTCCCTCACGCCTTGTTCTTTATATTCATCGAAGTAGGCATAAATGACATCAGAGAGATTATCGATGACCGTTCGGTATTTTTCCTCCGGCATGCGCCAATCATAGGATCTCATGCACCCCTCAATATGAACGACCGGTATATTTAATTGCCCGGCGGCTATTGCTCCCATCACTGTGTTTGTATCGCCTAGGAAAACTACCGCAGCAGGTCTTAATTCATTCAACGCATCGTAGACATTGGCTATGACCGAAGAAGCGATTGCTGCATCTGTGTCTCCTCCGCATTGCAATTCAATGTCAGGGGGCTTTATATCCATTTCCCGGAAAAAGACATCCTTGAGATTATCGGAATAGTGCTGACCAGACCATATAAATTTAACGTCATGCTCACCTGAAGCCCGCAAGAGATCTAACATGATGCTCGCCCGAATCACATCGGGCCTTATGCCCAAAACGACAGCCAGTGTATGATTACTCATTCGAAATCTATACCTTTCTAGTGATATTGAGTCACGCTACGACTACTCAAAATAATCAACCTATATGGGTACCATTCATACCCTATAGAAACCTAATCTACTCTGGGAACACAGAGACTTCCGGTAATGGAACAATAAATTTTCCACCTAAATCCAGATAATCTTGTCTTCGCTTAACGACTTCGTTAAAGAAGCTCCACGCAAACAAAACTACGTAATCGGGGGCCTTTTCGGCAACGGCAAGCTCCCATGGCATAATCTCTAAGTGGTTCCCAGGAGTGTAGAAGCCATGCTTAGCAGGAGCATCATCCACGACATAATCCAAGTGATCAGCATTAATGCCACAATAACTCATAATCGTAGTCGCCCTACCGGAAGCTCCGTACCCTGCAACCGTTTTCCCTTCAGACCTATACTGCTCAAGCAACCCCATTAGGTCAGTGCGAGATCGCTCGACCATAGCAGCAAATTCCTTATACGTCTCCAAGTTGTCTAATCCCCGCTCCTTTTCATAATCCAGCAACTCTTGTACCGCTGCGGATACATCACCTGAACGCTTTCCAATATTTCTCACGTAATACCGGGTCGTTCCTGATCGCAAAGGCATTTTTTTAACATCGAATATTTCCATACCAAACCGAGAGCAGAATTTCACCAAAGACATCAAACTATAGTAGCTCAGATGTTCATGGTAAATCATATCGTACTGAGTTTCGTCAAACACAATCCCAAGATAATATACTTCGAAAATCAAAACGCCATCATCCCGTAACAATGTCTTTATTCCATTAAAGACATCTACCATGTCGTCGATGTGTGCCATGGTATAGCTCGATACGATAGCATCTGCTTGCCCATATTTATCACGAATGCCTTGGGCAACACGCTCTGTGAAATAATCATTGACAACCGTAATATTGTCATCCTGAATAGACTGAACCACATTAGTAGCGGGGTCAACTCCCACGGCTTGCACACCTAGCGCATTGAAACTTTTCAGTAACACGCCATCATTGCAACCAATTTCAACCACCAACGGTTCATCTTCAGAGCCCTCTATGAACTCTGACGTTACCTCTTTTGCAAAGTCAGCAAAGTGTTCAACGAGCGTATTGACTGCAGAAGAATAATAAAAGTAGTTCCTAAATAAAGTATCAGCGGACACAACATTCAAAACTTGAACCAACGTGCAATCCCTGCAGAAATATATATCCAGAGGATAGACTTTTTCCTTAGCAAATTCAGATTTAGTCAGGAATCCTCCAGCAAGTGGTACTTCGCCTAGATCCAAAATACTAATCAGATTAGTCCCGTCGCAAAAGCGGCAGGTTGATCGTTGAGTGAAAACCCCAATGTTATTCTGAGTCACTTGAACCTCTTTATTGCTGTTGAAAATTATTCGCCACAATTCCCTTTAGGCGTGGGAATAACACCTGCGAACGCCTTCACAGGATACCACAAGTAGGTTAGCAGAACTTTAGGTTTATATGAAAATTTCGATTTGCCTTGCTCAGGTGCCCGACTAGTCAGTACGTAAGGAATATCAGCGAATGAATCAGCATAATACTTGAGGTGATACAACTCCTCCATAATCACAGCAAATCCAGACTGTGAGAAGGGTATTTTTTTCAATAGATCCACTTTTACTGCTCGAAAGCCATTGGTACAGTCAGAGACAGGTAGTCGAAACAGATGTCGCGCCAAAAAATTTCCAACTATCGAGATGAATGATCGAGTGAAGGGGACGCCGTCGATACCTCCGCCAGAAATATAACGAGACGCCTTTATCACATCATACCCTAACTGCATTTTGGTGACAAATTGCGGGATATATTCTGGATTATCGGTCAGATCAGCTCCCATGAATAATGCATAATCATACCCACGACGTGAAGCCTCATCCACTCCACTGCTCAGGGCCGCTCCATATCCGCCATTTTGCTCGCGATCCACAATAATTATTTCGGGATAAGCCCGCCCAAGTTCGTAGAGTTTTGCAAGAGTTGTGTCAGTACTTCCGTCATTGACAGTGATGAGATACCCAGGGATTAAACTTCGATTCAGTTGTGCCAGTAGGCTTTCAACACAAACCTCAACATTCTGTTCCTCGTTATACATCGGAACCACGATACAAAACGTTAGCGACTCACTCATATACGAAATCTTGCACCCATATAATTCTCAAGCTTGAGATAGCAATTCATGTTGCCTTTGTGCATTATGGTATCATAGGAAACCTGCGTAGAGGCATGAATCCAAACTGGCAGCCCAATCAGGAATTCCAGTTTGTTTGATATCATCCCCTCCCAAATATCAGGTGCAGAGGTGATCCAAAATGCGGGTCCTAATATTGGGTGGCACCGGCATGCTTGGGCATAAGCTATGGCAAGTTTTTGACCAAACAAAAGAATTTGACACGTGGGTCACATTGCGGTCGGCTTACCAGGATCAAGAATATCTCAACCTTTTTGACGTATCACGAACTATTGAGAAGGTGGACGCCTACAATTTCGAATCAGTAGAAGCTGCAATAAACCGCTGCAAACCAGACGTCGTTGTCAATGCGGTGGGGATCGTCAAACAATTGCCTATCGCACAGGATCCGATAAGTTGTTTGACCATAAACTCCCTTTTCCCGCATAAAGCACACGCTGTATGTGAATCTATTGGTGCTCGCTTCATACATATCAGCACCGACTGCGTTTTTTCAGGGAAAAAGGGGAACTATTCCGAAGATGATTATACCGATCCTGAGGATTTATATGGCATGTCAAAACTTGTTGGAGAGGTAACAAGCGGGACCGCACTCACCTTAAGAACGTCCATAATAGGGAGAGAAATATCCAAGATGTCCCACATGGGATTAATAGAATGGTTCCTCAGCAACAACAACCAGACTGTCAATGGATTCACCAAAGCGATATATACAGGCTTCCCAACTATCGTACTAGCAGAATTGATAGCATCAGTAATACAAGACCATACATCTCTAACCGGCCTGTATCACGTCTCAGCAGAACCCATAAATAAGTATGAATTACTATCCCTAGTGCGAGACGAAATGAACCTCCCAATTCAGATCAACCCTTTTGATGGAGTGGCCCTAGATGCCAGCCTGAACTCCGATCGGTTTAAGGCAGCAACAGGCTATACACCACCGAACTGGGCTAGCTTAGTCAAATCAATGACAAACGATACGACTCCGTACAACGAATGGAGGACCCTCAATGCTTCTAGACAATAAACGAGTTTTGATCACCGGTGGTACTGGTTCTTTAGGGCAATCCTTGGTCCGTAGACTGCTCACCGGAGAACTAGGTCAGGCTGCCAGTATCACAGTATTCTCTAGGGATGAAGCAAAACAGCATTACATGCGATTAAAGTATATGCACCGCACAGCTGCTACAGATGAGATTATCTATGAGAATTCGCAGCAATTACTCAAATTTCGCATAGGAGACATTCGTGACTACCCTTCAGTAGTACAAGCTGTTAAACAGGCTGATGTTGTTTTTCATACGGCAGCCTTGAAACAGGTCCCCATCTGTGAATACTACCCGTTTGAGGCAGTCCAGACTAACGTTGTGGGCCCTCAAAATCTGGTACGGGCTATAAAAGAAAACACCACATCTGTTGAAGCCGTAATCGGCATTTCAACAGACAAGGCATGCAAGCCAGTTAACGTGATGGGAATGACCAAGGCACTGCAAGAGCGAGTTCTTATTCAAGCTAACCTTGAGTGCCCAGACACCCGATTTATGTGCGTCCGCTATGGGAATGTAATATCCTCCCGCGGCTCCGTCATTCCATTATTCCTGGACCAACTCAATAAAGACTTGGATATCACAATAACCCATGAGCAAATGACGCGATTCCTTATAAGTCTTGACAGTGCAGTTGACACTGTGTTTTCTGCCCTACGACTTGGTAATAGGGGAGAGACTTTTGTTCCTACTGTACCAGCAGCAAGAGTAGTAGATATTGCAGAAACACTAGCTCAAAGCCAAGGGAAATCAATGACTGTGAAATTCACTGGAGTAAGACCTGGAGAAAAGCTACATGAAATTCTCGTTTCAGAAGAAGAACGTCACCGAACTACTGAGCGCGGTGGCTATTACGTCATATGCCCAGTTGTACCCGAGTTACGGGAAGCAGAAATTGGGAACCCACCTCTTACCGGAGAATACTCCTCAGAGAACGCAACACTCACCCAAGAAACGCTGTCTGCGC
>MDTE01114670.1_pt1 | contig 11966 bp, 19 predicted proteins | sample 811231 | NCBI WGS metagenome assembly MDTE01 (sample SAMN05326651, study PRJNA326480) | marine metagenome | isolation source: seawater | place: Indian Ocean: Red Sea | collected 2010
AATTAAATAAAAATTTCTCATTCTTTTTCCTTCTATTATATTTCACATCCACCGGCGGTACAAGCTAACTCTTGTGAACCTACCGTTGTATCTTGAGTTTCATAACCTGCTAACGCAGACCAATCAACGTTCTTTGGCATTTTTGCTAACATATCTTTATAAGCTTCAATATCACAATCTTGATATGGAGCCTGCTGATATGTATGCTCACTAAATGGTAAGAATGAAACTCCACTCATCCATTCAAAGTTTTTATGAACCCATGCACCAACTTCCATCCACTCATCTTCTTTAACAGAAATAGTCACAGATGGTTTGTGCTCACACCAATGCTTTTGATATGACAACCAAAGTTCTAATTGTTCAATGGCAGTCATATCTGTACGGAACACTGCGTGTTCCGGTGCTTTCATTGGAAATGAGAATACAGAAGTGTGTCCTGGATTCATCATATCATCTTCAACTGGAAAACCAGCATCAACCATCATTTGCGTGAGAGGATCTTTTTTATCACCTCTAACGGTCCTGATATAATAAGGATTATGCCGAGCATGTATTCCTGAAGCCGCATCAACAAGTTGCGATACAGTTCCACTAGGCTTGACACACGTAATCGCGGCACTCTGCGGTATGCCAATCTCCTTAGCAATCTTTGCATTTGTTTTAATAGCCCTTTCTTTAAGTTCTTTGAGAAGAGAATCGAGGTTTCCTTCTTTACCATTGGTTAGAGGATTGTCCATGATTCCAGTAATTGATACACCTAGCAATCGTTCTTCTTCACAGTTCTTTTTCCATTCTTTACTTACATATTTAAAGTTTGTAAGAGTTGATTGGAATGTTCCAAGAACGGCAGCAAGTTCTACCTTTTCCAAAAGAGTTTCCTTTGTATCTTCAGGTCTTACAACAACCTCGGAAAGATTACAGAACTCACGGTCACGAAGAATGATTTCACTACATGGATTAGTTCCATACTCATGACCTTCGGTATTACGTCTACCGTTTCTTGCAGCTTGCTCAGTTGCAGATGCACGGTTGAATATACCTCTTTCACCTGATTTGGAATCATAGAGTGCTTTCCACTCATCCATGAATATACCCATGTCAGGCTTTTCTGTATAACATGCAGAGTTGTTTGCAAGAGCTCGTTGACCTTCATTTTCCCACCATTGTCCTGATTTAGCGTGCCTCATTCTGTCGTCAGAAAGGTTTGATAGCGAGATCAAAGCTGATCTCCTTACACCACCGACAACAACGATTTCTGCGATCTTACATACAATATCATGACATTCAATAGAACTTAGTTTTCTACCTGCAGCTCTTTTAAATATTTCTGATGTAAATTTAAATAAGCCGTTCAATGGCTCAGGTCCTGATGCTCTACCACCAAAAGTTTTAAGTGGTGTGCCAGCAGGTCTGACTTTACTCAAATCCCATTTTGGAACTTGTCCGATGTACAACAGACCAACGAGTTCTTTGAATGCTTTAGACCAACCTAATTTAGAATCGGCAACTTGAATAACTGTATCAGTTTCAAAAAACTCTTCTGCTACAACAGGTAGTTTCGAAACAAATTGTCTTTCAACTGAAAAACCTACACCTGTTCCATTCATCAATACGTACAAGATTTCATCAAAAGCTTGTACTCTATCAATTGCTACATATGAACAATTGTATCCTGCAATGTTTTCTCTTTTTAACGCTTCACCTGCCGTCATCAAACACCGCATAGAGGGCATTACTTTACATTCCAAAATCGCGTTTTCTAATTTGTCTTTTAGTGATTTATTAATTTTATACCCGTGCATTTCTCCCATGTGATCTTGGAAAAAGTCAAAGTATCTTTCTATTGTTTCACCCCAAGTTTCCCTGCGTCCTTTTTCTGGAAGCCAACGGGAATATCTTGACAAGTGAATAAACTCTTGATAAAGAGTCGGCAAGTGGTTACTTGGCATTAATCTCTCCTGCTTATAATATATTAAAATTTGTAGTTGTAGGTTTATTTATTTTTTTCGACTTTTCTCGATGGCCCTCGAGCCGAACCAAAATGAAATAATTGCAGCAAAAATTGCTTTTGTTTCATCATCCCATAAGAGGTTTATAGCCTCTGAAAAGTCAGTACCTTTTTCAATTGCTTCCATAAGGAGCACTATCTCAATCGTGCAGAATAGCCCGAAGAAGGCATAAGTGATAACTGGACGTACAGATCTTTGCAAAGCACTGATCCAACCTCCAGTATTTGATATGGCAATGTCGTGTTCAATAAGGCGCTTATGCTCTTCAGCTGCACCCATTTCATTATACATCTTGATATCGTGATCGTACCCATCTTTACGAAGTTCTGCCATCACTCTCATTTTTTCCAGTTCATGCTTTTGATCTGTTTTCTTTGCAAATGAGTCCGTGATTGCGGGTACCGCAGAACTTGCAAACCCTAAAAGGGATCCTAATATTGATAACATCATCTTACTCCGTTGTTTCTTCTAAACATTCGACCTATAGAGTACTTAAGCCGATCATCTTTTTTTCTTATTCCTGGCGTTAAGTCTACACCTCCACCAGCTACTGAGTTGGCGGCAACTTCATCTACTTCTTTTTTCTTTGCTCTTTTCGCCATCTCTTCTTGTCTTATTTGTTGTTTACCTTTAGTGAATACACTAACAACATCTGTTTTACCCATAACCTTGGCTCTTTGTTCTCCAACGGTTAAGATCTGAATTTTCCTAGCATACGGCTTACTAATCTTCTTGACCTTCTCCACAGTTCTCTTGGCATCAGCCACAGTGGCAAATCTAATAGGGACTGTATCTTTGGGATTCTCATCCGTGTATAACCTCCTGTCTGAACCTTTTGGTTTTTTACCTGTTCCAACTTTTGGATCTGCTTCTCGTATATCTTCTTTTGGTACACAATTAGGAACCATTCCTGGATGGCCAGGTTTCTTTTTCATTCCTACCATCTTGTGTGTTGGCCAGCATGGACCGTTTTCTCTTAGTTGTCTTAATGTAATCATCTTCTTATATCCTGAGCTGAAACATATATTTCTTGTCTTGTAGGCTTATGATATACTTTAAAGATAGGCATTCTGAATATATGACCTGAGGGTTTAAGACCTTCGTGTACTATGACTTTAGTATTTTCTTTTGCAATCATCTCACCAGTTAATGGTGATGCCATATCTTGCTTTAATTCATATTCACCGGGAACAAGATTTCCTGAATCGTCTTGAGTCCACTCATTTTCTTCTGGTATAAATGTGTCAGTATCAATCTCAATCTGAGCTAGTATTTTATCAAGTTGCTCATCATTTAACTTACCGTCTTCTTTTATAAGAAACAATGCAGCTGCATATGATGCAAGTCTTGATTTTCCAAATGGTAGCTTTTCTAGTATTCTTTTGAGATTAAATACTAATCTATGGAAATAACTATACTCACTTCTTTCTTCTGAAGTTTGTGGGCTCTTTAGTTTCTTTCCATTCTCATCAACCAAACCTAGTTCATAGGCTTTCATCTTGTTCCATGGGGTAACAAGATGTTTGATGAAACGATACGCATAGTATGTATCAGCAGCTCTTGAAATTATCCCCATTAAATTCCTCTTAGTACTCTAACTATATTAACATCCAGAGGAACATCTACATAGAGATCCTCTTTAAGATAATTTAAAAATACAAGGAACGTTTTTAATGCAGGCCAGTGTTGTTCTTCAACCTTAAAGAATAGCATTTTAATCGCCGCTTCTATACCAAACACATTCTGTATAATTATAAGATGGTTTAGTATTAAACGCTCTTGTAAATCACCTGCAGTGGAATATCTTTTAAAGAGTCTTTTGAGATATTTAAAACGTTGCATATCATCTTTAAACTCTTCCATAGAAGTACACTGCTTATTATCATAATGTTTAGACGCATAAAATAAAAAGTTTTTATTCGTTAACTCATCAATCTTCATAATATCCTCAGGTAAATTTGTCTTACCTGATTATATATTACGATTCCATGTGTGCAGTTAACTCTTCAATCAAATCAGCTTTACTTTTACGTCTGTCTAATTCAATATCGTGCTGACGACCTAGTGCCTCAAGTTCTTTCTTATTCATATCTTCAAGAGATTTATGTGAAGGAGCTTCATTCAATTGCTGAGGTGCACTTTCGCCATTCCACTCTGCAATATATTCTGCAGAAAGGTTTGCACCTTTTAGTTTCTCACCTTTTGCGGTGTAATATCCGTCTGGCTTTGCAATTGCTTCTTCAAGCCAACCTGGTTTACTGATTGCCATAATTATCTCCTTATATCTTTTAGTGTTTTAGGCTTGGCGGCCTGTTTCATTTTTTCAGTACCCTTTGGATTTTTATCCGCTGGGTAATCTCTTTTCTCACCTTTTCTGTGCATGTCCAAAGCTTTTTTAGTATTTGGAGCCATATCCTTTTGAGTAGGTAGATCAGGATTTTCTTCTGGTTCAACTTCAGCTGCTTTTGGTGAAGCAGTATGCGAAGCTTTTGCCTTATCTTCTTGCATGATTTCTACATAACTTTTTAGCACTGTGTTTTCCTTAACATTCACTTTATCAAATTCTTCAACATCATATTGTTTACCACCAACGGTGAAAGTTTTTTCACCATTTTTCTTAGCCATTTTAGCAGCGTAAATAAATTCTTTACTGTCAGCCATAGCTTTACTGATTGCCTTACGTCTTTTATGTAAGAACTTATCAGATGAATCTACATCACCGTCATTATCGATGTCTTTATCTTTTCGATCATCAAACTTTTTCTTAACGGCATCTTTATTTACTGGATCCATTGCTTCCATTTTTGGTTTATCGTGTGTATATCCCATTTTAGTGTATTTATCATGATCTTCTGGTGTTTTGGCTTCAACCTCTTTACCAGTTTTTGGATCATACATTTTATGTGGATATTCCACTTTTTCTTGCATGCTCATGTATGTTTGAGCTATGCTCTTAAGTTGATTTGTCATGAGCTTGCCTCCCTGTTACATCATAAACTGTCCAATAATGGCAGCAGTACCTGTACCGATTATTATCCAGCATATTCTATTTATAATTGTTATCGTCCTAGTATTGGCATCAACTGATCGTTGAATGTCATCTAGTTTTTGTGAAAGTCTATTCATTCTCTCACGCATATTATCATGGTCATCTTGAAGTGCCAATATCTTCTCCTCAGCTCTGGCAAGTGAAACCATGGCATCAGCAAGTTTATCGATCTTCTGCTCTATTCTTGTTAGTCTATCGTCTACTTTATCCGCCATGGTTACCCCTTAAATAAAAATATTTATTTACAAAACTGTTAGAAACAAATATTTGACACGTCCATTTATTTGACACTACTTTTTGTCAACTTTTTGACAATCACAGCCGCTATCTTTGCCTGATACATAACCAGCAACGATACCGACAATACCTGTTATAGCCATCTGTAATAGTTCAATGATACGCCCGTCTAACGTACCTCCCATTTCAGATGCCATCATAAATTCATCAACTACTATTAGACCTAGTAAACCCATAAGGCCTACTGCTAATAGAAGTACTGTTATATCTTTTATTTTTGACATTAACTTCTCCTTAATTGTCTACTTTTTTACCAGCTCTCCACTGAAAGCATGACCAGTAGCGAGCTTTATACTTTGGTCCAGGGTTATCACAGTTGTGTCTTGCACGAAATGATTTTCTTCTTGCTGGATCATCTCTTTTGATTTCCATGTTTGGATCACCAAAACGTACAACAACAACTTTACCGTTAGGACCCATAGTATAAACCTTAAATTTTTTATTTGGATTTTCTGAAGTTCTAATAGGATCGTTAAGTGTCACTTTTTTTCCTTGATATTCTGCTTCAACTATTTCTAAATCTTCATAAAGATCCACACACTCACAGAACTCATCAATTGATTCTTCTCTAAATTTTTTGAATTTATCCACCGAATTCATGGCCTGCCACCCTTTTCATTTGTTTGTTAAATTCTGCTTGTGAAGGTTTTTCTTTATATAATCTTATAGAGATTTCGGGTCTATCCTTACCTTTGATTCTCCAATTCATTCCTTTTTCTTTATGCTCAGGTTTAGTAGTTCTTACAACTCGTCTTTTATAACCTGCTTCCCATGACTCTGGCTTACCGCTACCTTCTCTGATTTCTCTAAAGGTCTTCATTTTATTTCACCTCTAAGTCTTCTGATTGCACGATTCTTAGCAAGCTTTATACCTTTTTTCCTACGATCTGCAACCGCAAGATCTTTATCCACACCTGGCTCTTTTCTTAAATGCCGAGCAAATGCAGAGTTTTTAGCTTGGTCATGAGATGTTTTGGCTTTATCATAATATCTATTCAGCATTTTTGCCGAGATCTCATTCACATCTTCTTTATTATTCTTTGCCCACTGCTTTTTATATTTGGCAGTTTGTCTTTCAGGATATTTCTTTCTTGTTCTGGGATCAACTTCATCAGGGTGGCCAGACTTAACAGCATATGCTATTCCTGTAGGACCATAAGCTTTACCTTCATTCTTTTCTTTATCTTTAGCATCAAGATATGCAGCAATAGCCATCTTATGTTTTTTCTTATCAGACTTGCCTTTAAACTGTGGTGCATCTGATTTTTTAAAATCTTTTACATAGTCACCGGCTGTTGCATCTTTACCGAGTTTTTCTAATAGGGTTTTAAGACTTACCATCATACACTCCTTTGTTAGTTACAGACATTGGCATAACATAACCATTATCTCTTGCTTTTACTTGAGCTTCAATCTGACTTCTTGCATGTATGTTACCTTCTCTTTGATTTTTATCTCGGATATGATACACAAACATTTGTTTGTCACTTGTATCAGATTTGACAAGCTTTGGTTTAGTATCCTTTGGCTTTTGCCTCATCTTTGCAATACCGGCTTTTGCTTTTGCAAGTCTTTGACGATCTGCAGCTGCCTTCTTTAATCTGGCCAGTTTGGCTTGTGCAGAATCGGCTCTACCTGCAGTGCTGAAGCGAAAGTTGCCTTTCTTATTAACAACACTAGCTTTAGCACCCTTTGCAATAAGCGATCCAGTTTTCTTTACTGGATTAGATGTTGCTACTTTCTTTACACCTTTGGCCACTGCTTTAGTTGCTCTATAAGGTACTGTTACGGGGAGAGTAAGTACCTTCTTAGCAGTTCTTGCAATGCCACCAATGAATTCAGTGAGTTCTTCAAGTTCTTTATCATTTAACGTAGCAACATATTCATCAAACTCTTTATCATTGAGCTCAAGAATTTTTTCTTCGTTTATATATGACTTAAAGGTTTTCATTATAGGTCATCACCTGGATCTTTTATGTCGGCTTTAAAAACTCTTTGTAAAGACTTTATTAGTTTTGGAACATCTTTCATCGGTATATTTACGTATGCACCTGTGAGTCTTCTTTCCATTCCCGGCATAGTTTTAGTTTGAGTTATCTGAAGACCTAATCCACCTCTTGCAGAATACCTAGTAAGTTGAACATGTTGTGTTCCTGCAAAGCTGGTAGATTCTTCAACGTATTCTACTTCTTCTGGCATTTTAGCAAGTGATACTTGACTTTTTGGTTTAGCCGTTCTATCTGCTCGTGCTAATGCTGCTCTTTGAGTAGGTGTAAGTTTTTTCAAACGATCCAAAGGATCCTTCTTCATCATCTTTCTTTTTTCATCAATATAACCTACATCAGCAGCTTCTTCCCAATGATCACCATATCGAGTAACATGCTCTGATTCAACCTGAATAGTTGGCATATCAACTTTATGAGATTTTTTCTTTAATGCTTTCATAGCAGCATCTTTATCTCTCTTTGAAACCATGAGTTTACCATTTTTAAAGTAAGCATCAATTCCTTTCTTTGATAGAATCTTAGTTACTTCACCCTCATAACCTTCGTTTTGACCAGGTGTCATTTTCTTTGTGTGTTTTGTATATGCATCAGTTCCTAATTCATATACTTCTTTGAAATTTTTCATTAGCTTCCCCTCACTTTAGCTGCGAGGTCTTTGTCTGCTTTTCCCCAAGTACCTGAAGATTTTGTTGCAAATGAGTTGACTCTTGCCAAACCCCATTGTGTTGGATTAGTACCCGGTCTATGACCAGTTCTCCAAGCAGCAACACCTCTGTTAAAAACTTGTCTTAATATTCCCATAGGCATGCCAGACTTTTCTGCCTTCTTTTTCAAAGCAGCCGTGACATCAGCCTCTGCGACGAACTGTTTAAATGTTTCCACGTTATCCTCCCCGAACATTTTCTTGAATTTTTTAGTGTGCTTTGATGGCCGTGTCTTTGCGCCTTTATCTCCAGGAGCAGGTTTATATGCTGCTGGATTATCATCATCCATTTTTGCACCCTTCTTAAAGTGTCTATCACGAGCTGCTTTAGTCGATTTAGACATCTTTTTTCCTCTTGCATCTTTTCCATAATAAGGTTTAGGTTGTGTGCCGGGTCTATCCTTAATATCAGGATCTTGACCTGGCCTTCTATCTTTTTCTTCAAGTGGTTCAACTTGATCTAACCAGTATCTGTATTTTCCATTTGAAGTTTCAATCAGTAGGTAGTTAGTTCCAAGTTGTAGAACATTACCTATTTCTTGTGTTTCTTTAATTACTACAAGATCTCCTTCATCATATAGGTTGCCTTCAACATATTCTTCTCTTTCATCAGATACTTTTTCAAGTTCAATATGTTGGCGATACTTATATGATTCTTTGAGATTCATTCCTTTACGAACATCGTTAAAAAGCTTTTGTCCTTCTCTAAATCCAGAAGGTAGACCTTTTGAAAATGTTTGAAAGTCATTATCTGCAGCAGCCGCTCTCATCTTGGAGGCTGACATACCTGTAGCACCTTCGGCATCAGGATCTCTTACACCCGCAGAAACAACGTTGATTCCTCCGTCAAAGTTATAAAAACCATGACGTCCTTTTACTTTATTATATTTGTTCGCTAGTGTTTCGTACTCAGGTACTCTATCACTACCAGCAACAATGGTAACTTTATTAAAACCTTGATCATAGAGTGATGATAATAACTCCATAATAGTTCTAATCTTTGAGGATATCATAATATTGCGTGAATGCTTTGGAAACATCTTACGCATATACTTGATTTTATCTTTATATTGAAGTGGATTCTTTTTAGGATCAGCTGATTGAGATGCATATATCTTATATGCAGATCCTCTTGCAGTTTTTGCAACTGCGGTAAGTAACTTTTCATGTCCTATTGTTGGAGGATTAAATCTACCCCAAGCAACGGTAACATCTTTTGTACCTTCAGTTACGTATTGTGTAAAACTTTTAAGATTTAGCATTTTGTCCGCCAGATTTTCTTAGCTTATTGCGATCCTTCTGGCGAACTTGTGGAAGTAGTTTTTTAGCCAATCTTTGGATTGCGTTCTTTACCCCAGGTCTTGCCAGTTTCTTTTCCAATGCTCCTCTTGCTGCATAGGATAGATCTTGTTTACTCTTATTCTTAAGAAACTTCTTTATCAAAACATTCTTCGCTTGCTTGACTGAACGTTTTCTTAGAGTATCAAGATCGGCAATCTTTCTCCTGGCGCGTTTAGCACCCATTTGAATTTTGGCTTTATTGCGTCTTATTGCTTGTTTTAACTTCACACGTTGTTGGATAGTCAATAATTCATTGACTTCTTCCTCAGACATGTGATAGTATTTTTTAAACTCTAGCATATACTTTCCGCTCTTTCCATCAGGATCGGGACGGTGTGTCCCAGCCTTTTATAACATCGGGGCTGAAGTTATTATATGAGAACTCCAACCGATCAACTAATTTAAATGCACCTCCTTTAAGTTTGTCAATGGCAACATAACCTTCTGAACCGGTTACCTTAAAACCATTTTTAGTCTTAATAAAGGTATTCATATTTGATAGTTTATCTAGTTTATTTATAATCTTTAGCTTCCCATCGACGATTGCATTCTGTAGGTCAAATACAAGCTTAAGATTAGCTTTGTTACTTTTTGAGAAAAACGATAATATATCATCTCGTTTTTTCTGTTGTGTTGATTTACCAGCTGGCGTAGATCTCTTATCGATTTCTTTTTGATACTTATCATTAATAAATTTAATAAGACTATCTACATGCCGAGAAGTATTGGTAATCTTTTGGCCAGCTCTCACATATTTGTTATTATGTGTCTCAATTATTTGCGCAAGATCTGGATTCTTTTCAATCTGCCTAAGAGTCGTCGAAGCAATCTTTTGGAATATTTTACCCGCAATCGACAACGATCGAGTAACTTCCTTCGTGTCCTTGGCGGAGAATACGACAGATCCAGATAAGTCGCGAACACGTGCATCATCAGCCCATAGTCCTTTCTTATTTTTTAGCTTATCTACGTTAACGTCATAAGAAGCTTTCATATCTTCAAAGCTTCCACCTTTATATGCTGTATGAAATACTATACCAACTTTTGATGATAGTATCTTTTTAGCCAGATCTGATTTAGCCGGCACAGCATAAACTATTGTATTAGGGTGAAATGTTATATACTGCTCGCCCTGTATTGTTTCTTTTTTCAATTCTGGTTTTGTAAACATGATATCACCTTGAATCACGTCTTTAATACCAGCATCTTTTAGCGCATCAAAGGCTGCTTTTAATTTATCTGATAGATCTCCGCTTGTATCATCATCAATATCAGCATGACTTTTATAAACCTTTGGTGACTTATTGAATATACCTTTTTTAGCGACAAAGAACTGACCGTCTCTTGGATCTGTTCCTGCAAATACCGCAGGTGCACCGTCCCATTTTACAGTAACATCACTTGCTTTTTCTGCATTTCCGGCCAGCATATCTCGAAGAGATCTTAATGCAAGTATCGCTTCTCTTGCACCTTTTACGCCACCATAAATCACACGGTCTTCAATATGAGTCATGTGAGTGTTTTTAGATTCTTTGAGATATTGACCGAAACTTTTCATTTAATTATCCAATGCGTTTACTGCTGTTGCGACATGTGGCTCTTCAAGTTTTTTCCTGTTAGCAATATGTTCTTCCCATATTTCTTCTTTTGATTGACCGTGATATCTTACAGCATGATGATTATCTACTAGTAATTGATTGATATTATGATCTTTACCATACCAAAGCTCGCCGAGGATTCTTCCGAACTTTCCTCTTGCATCATCTTTATACGTTTTAAGAGTCAGGTCACCAGCATTTGTCCATTTTGTTAGAAAGTCTTTTGCTAATAACCCATATATCTTTTCATCAGCATCTGATGTTCTTGATTCTGGTGTATCAATACCATACAGTCTGATTCTTTGATTTCTTAACCAAACATCAAAACCTAAATCAATATCGACATCAACGGTATCACCATCAATTACTCGAACTAGTTTTATTTTATACTCATACATTGACTACTTTCATCCTTAGTTTGTTTTCGAGATGTTCAATGAGAACTCCTCTCATTAAGTGAGCTTTATCTCTGTTTGTAAAAGAATACTCTCTAATATCGTCATCTGATAGTCTGAGACTGAACACATAGAAAGCACCTTTCTTTTCTACACGTGATGCTGCACCATTTGCAACTAAAAATGGATTAGCTTTTTGTTTATTAAAATCGACTATATTGGACATTATCCCTCCTTTACAACGATGTGAATACATGCATCTTCCGAAGTAGATGCGGCATAATTAACCATAGCATTTATAACTTTATCTGCTTTAGGTCCTCTATTTGTTATCAATAGGTATGATGCAAAAGTTGCTGCATATTTTGCAACAATCCAAATCTTGTCTTTCTTAGCAAGTTCTGCTTCAAAATTCTTTTCAGCTGATCTATCTACTTTAACGGCATACTTTTTAAATAAACCTATTTCTCTTTTATCACCTTTAGCCATCTTTAAACCTTGAGCTTTTATAGATGTGTAAGGTGGAACTGTTTCATTCATATATCTTTTTGCAAAGTCCATAAAG
>MDTE01180515.1_pt1 | contig 11966 bp, 10 predicted proteins | sample 811231 | NCBI WGS metagenome assembly MDTE01 (sample SAMN05326651, study PRJNA326480) | marine metagenome | isolation source: seawater | place: Indian Ocean: Red Sea | collected 2010
GGCGACGAGCTGTTGCCTGCTGTGAACAGCGCTGTTGACCAGATGCAGGAATTGAGGCGATTGTTTTTTTCCATCGTGGAACATCTTCAGGAAACGGCACAGCGACAAATCGAATTGAATGACGATACCGAAGTGGCTCGTACACAAAACGATCAGCCACACGATCAGCGTTTCGGACCGTTGGTGAGTCGCCAGACAGAGTTGGCAAAGATATCCGAAGAGCTCGGTTCGGCTTTGAGGGCTCAGGCCGACCAGGCATCGCAAGCACCGCTGGCCGATGATGCAAGTGATCCGGCACATGCGAGTAGTTCACCAAGCCAATCCGAGGCAATGGCAGAAAAGTTGACACAGGCGAGTGAATTCGTGACTGTGGCGTCCAGTGAAATGACCACGGCCGTATCGTATCTGGATGGTGACGAACCGGATACGGCTGCCAGTCGCGAACAACAAGATCAGGCGTTGGAAAAACTGGCCCAGGCAATCGCACTTTTGGTCCCACCTCAGCAACAACAATCACCACAGCAGCAGGATCAGCAGCAGGATCAACAACAGGATCAGCAACAGAACCAGCAACAGCAGGACGGGGACGATGAACAGCAGCAGGGAAATCCGCGTCAGCTTCTGCAATCCGTACGAGATCGAGAAGCTCGTCGCCGACGCGAGAAATCCAAACGGCAGCAAATTCGAGCTGGCGCCGTCGAAAAGGATTGGTAGATTAAGAGGCACATACTGGGCCGATTAACCCTTCGATGGTCCTGGAATCAGAAGAAGAAACTGGAAGGATTCGTCGAGGAGACTAGGGCAACGAGACCTTACTATACTATTGTGGATGCCATGTATTGGACGACTCGTCATAATCTGCTTGTGCTACTTGTCGTGGTCGGCACAGGCACCCTACTCGTTGGTGATGTTGAGGCAGCGCCCATCGCGCAAGTGCGGGTGAAGGGTGCCCATTTTGTTGGGATTCCTTCTGTGGTAAGCGTTTTGGTTAAAGGTCTCGAGGTCGAACCCGAACCGAATCTACGGCAGCCGGAAACTTCAGCAGGAGTGCAGGCGGTAGTAGCGGGAGTTTTCCCCAGAATCTCGCAGAATATTCAAATTATCAACGGACGTACGACTTCCCATCGCTCCGTGATCTATGAATTTCATTTGCAAGTTGTCGCGGATGAAGCGGGGCGGTATACCGTCGGACCTTTTTATGTCGAGCAAGGCTCTACCGAAGTCGCCCACCCAGCCGTCGAACTTGAGTTTGAGGAAATCACAGAAGACGAAGACGTTCGCATCGAGATCGTGTTGCCGGAGCGAGCTGTCTTTCCTGGCGAACGTGTGCCGGTGGCGGTCCGCTGGTGGTATGGTGGAGAACGAGGTCCCATTCATGGTCTGTCGATCCGGTCACAATTGTTTGATCGTTTCGATTTCGTTGACAAGGAGCCACAGCGCAGAGACAGCTTGTTACCGATTCAGACCGCTGAGGGAATCATGCGGTTAAAGGCGGACGTCACGGAGGAAACGTGGCAAGAACGAGATTACGTGGTCTACACGGCTAAGCGCATGATGATCCCAGACAAGCCTGGAGAGTATGAGTTTGGGCCAGCCGTCGCCACGCGTGAAAAGATTACCAGTTGGGGGCGTGATTTCTTTGGCGAACGAGTTCCGAAGGAAACCGCGCCGACTAAATCCTTGGGACAACCGATCCGTTTAATCGTACGGCCGTACCCTATGGAAGGCCGGCCTGACAGCTTTGCCGACGCTGTGGGAAATGGATTTTCGATCGAAGTGGCCGCCGATCGCACCGTAGTGCGGGTTGGTGACCCGATTGGCTTGCTGATACGCGTGCGTGGACAAGGAAATTTGGAGCACATTTCGCTTCCGCCATTGGACGTCGACGGTGGAATGTTGGCGGACCAGTTTCGTATTCCGACAGGGGATATTGCTGGTACCTTCGAAGACGGTGTCAAACAATTTCGAGTATCGGTCCGTGTGTTGGATGCCAGCGTGCAGGAGATTCCTGCGGTTGCGTTTTCTTGGTTTGATACCGAGTCAGGAACCTACCAAACGACTCATTCTGCACCTATCGCCTTGCGCGTGGAGGAAGCCCAGTTAATTACGGCACACGACGTCGTTTCGTCAACGGATCCACAATCGTCTCCGACCGGATCTTCAGAGCCGCTCGTTTCCACGGATCCCGACGAGAATCAGGAAACCACGAGCACGACGCCCGCTCGGTTATCGGCCTTTGATGTAGATCTTTCGATCGAGGTCGATACGCAGCGTTTGCTTTCCAGCCAACAGATTCCTTTGTACGAGTCAGTTTCACAAGGCGTATGTTACTTGGGAGGGTTGGCATTGTTTACCTTTGCTGTTTGGGATCGTCAGCGTCGGCAAATCGATCCAGGTGTGACTGAGCGGCGTAGATTGATGAAGGAGAATCACCGCCGCATTCGAGCTACCGCTGAGATGTCCTCTCGAGATGCAGCCAAACAAATTGCTGACGCGTTACGCGTGATTGGATCGGGTGCGACTGTCGAGCAACGATCAAAGATTGAACCTCTGATAGCGCAGTGCGAGGAAATCGTTTACGTTCCGCAAGGCGAAAATGGAGATCAGTTACCATCGGATCTGATGGCTGCCGCCGATCGAATTGCTAACGAAATCCTTCAGGAGACGTAGTTTGATGTCGTCCGTGTTTCGATGGTGGCTGTTCGTGTCGGTTTTGGCAGCTGCGCCAAATATGTCAGCAGGGGCTCCCAACACGAATTTGGTTGGCTTGTTGGATGAAGCAACGGAGACTTATCGGGCCGCAATGGGTGCCACTTCTCGTGACGAAAGACTTCATTTGTTTCAGCGATCCGAATCGTTGTTTGCTCAATTGACCTCCGGTCCTGACGGCTTGCAAAGTGCTGGTTTGCAAACCAATTTGGGCAATGCAGCTCTGCAGGCTGAGCATCTGGGGACTGCCATTTTGGCTTATCGAAGGGCACTCTGGATCGATCCTGATTACGAACAGGCCGAGCAAAACCTTGAACATGCTCGTAGCTTGCTGCCGGATTGGGTTCCACGAAACTCGGCATGGGGCGGAAGAGATTCTTTTCTGGGCTGGACACAACGATTGACGCAACGCGAGCGGTGGAGGAGTGCTGCGGCGATTTTCCTGGGTGCCAGTTTTTGTCTGTCGGCTGCCGTCCGCTGGGATAGATCTTTGTGGCGCAATATGGCAATCATTCTGGTGATTCTCTGGTGCGTATTGATAGTTTCGATCCTCTGGTTAGAGTGGCAGGTTCCCTTGGCAGACGCCGTCGTCATGCGCAGCGAAGCGATTGTTAGGGCTGCAGATGCCATGAACGCCCCTGCACGGTTCAGCGAGCCGTTGCCGGAGGGGACAGAGGTCCGTGTCGTAGAAGAACGGGAAGGTTGGGTGCAAATCCAGCTCGCCGATGGTCGCGACGGATGGTTGCGTTTGACGGACCTTGAATTCGTCCAACGATCGCAACTCTAAGTGGCCTGTCTTTATGCTCGTATTCTGTCGGTCGTGAGGGTTGTATGAATTGGGTAACTACGCTCGCGTACATGGTCAAGAACCGGCCTACTACGGAAGCGGATATGGTTACTCTGGTTATTTGTATGGTGGTTATGAAGGATTTGGCGAGGTAGCAACGGTGGACAGCTATCCGAGAATCCTCTGAAACTATTTAACAGCCAAAAGTGGCGATTACGTCTTCGGGCTCATTCGCTGCATTAGTTGTTGGACGCGCTCTGGATCGACTGGGTTGGAGGAGATTCCATGAATCTTTAGCGAAGATCCGACGATCAATCCGTCTGCTTCGAGTGACAGAGCTTCTACCGAGTCAGCACAGACGCCGCTGCCCACCCATACGGGAGCCCCCTCAGCGGCACGTTTTGCAGCTTGTATCGAAGTGATGGGAGTTGGTTTTCCAGTCGCTGTTCCCGACACGATGATGGCGTCGGCATGCCCCCGTTCCAATATGTCAGCTACTTCGTCATCCAACGTTGTCGGAGCCAGCGGAACCGAATGTTTGACGTCGACGTCGGCAAATACACGGATGTTCTCCGCGTTGTTTTCCTGGCGACGACGCATCACTTCGGCGGCAATACCCTGGATCAAGCCTTGGTCCGTCAGCCGCGCCCCGCACAGCACGTTGACACGGATGAACTGGGCGGCGGCTGCCTGAGCGATCCCCAGAGCGCCCACCCCATCGTTTCGCAAAACGTTGATGCCCAAGGGGATCTCTGGAAACATTTGCCGCAACTCATAGGCAACGATTGACATTTGCGCAATAGTTGCCTGTGGGACGCTGCCGCGGAGGAATGGCGTGTCACCGAAGTTTTCCAGCATGAGTCCGTGTACGCCGCCATCAATCAGAGCCGTTGCGTCGTCGATAGCTCGCTGGCGCACGAATTGCCAATCGCCCGCATACCGTGGTGAACCAACTAGAGGCTCTAAATGGATCATTCCCACCACGGGACATCGAACCGAATGCCAAGCACTATTTAGCAAATTCATCTTATCAAATTCATCGTTCGTCTCGGATGACTTTGTTTAAAAGCTGTCCGTTAAAGGCTCCAGAGTCCCTTCCCACCTTACCTAATAGTAACCATCATGATGGACTTCGTGGACCGGGATTGTATTTAGTGGCTTGCGTACAGCCATCTGTCAAGTTACAATACTTGAAATTGGGATTTGCGGCCGCTTGCAGCCTCACTCTGCTAAAGTGCCACCACTTCACAAGTAAGCAATTTTAAACCAGCATTTTGTTTGTTGCTGGGAAGTGGTTTAGCCAGAATGTTTGCCACCGCGGCCGTCCTGTATCGAGGATGGTTACCGCGGTTTTTTTATGTCATGAAGGATGGAAATCTATGTCGCATCAGGCATCTGCTGATTTGAATCGGAAGTCGACTAAAGCTCAGCTGTCTACATTGGCGATTCATGCTGGAGAGGCACGTCAGAAGCCGGGTGGCAGCATGACCGATCCGCTTTACTGCACTTCGACGTACACGTTTGCGGATACCGATAGCGTCATTCGTTTTATTGAAGAAAAACAGATGCGCGAAGAGTACGGACGCTACGGAAATCCGAGTGAAAAAGTTGCAGAGTCTAAGCTGGCAGCATTGGAAGGTGGCGAACATGCGGTACTTTTTTCCAGTGGCATGGCTGCCTTGGTCGGTTTACTCATGGCCAAATTGAAGTCTGGCGACGAGATCGTATTTTTTGACGAATGCTATCATCGTAGCCGCGAGTTTTGTTCCAAGCATTTGTCTCGGTTTGGTGTCACTACACGCGAGGTGAAAACGGGTGACTATGATGCCATGGAAGCTACCATCTCGGATCGCACAAAACTGATTGTCAGTGAGTCCCCTACCAATCCTCACTTAAGCATCATTGACTTGGATCGATTTGTCGACATCGGTCGTCGTCACGGTGTCGAAACTATTATCGATGCCACTTTGGCCACTCCTTTCAATCTCAAACCGCTGCAAGCAGGTGTCGATTATGTATTGCACTCCGCCACCAAATACTTGGCTGGCCATAATGATCTTTTGGCCGGCGTGATTGTGGGGAGAAACGAAGCACTGGAACCCGTACGTAAGTTGCGTGGAATTATGGGAGCCGTCAATTCGCCCCACAATGTGTACCTGCTGCTCCGAGGACTCAAAACGTTTGAGTTGAGAATGCAGAGGCACAATGCGAATGGTCAGGCGGTTGCCGAATTTCTTGCCGAACATCCTCGTGTCGAACAAGTTTTTTACCCGGGGCTGGAGAGCCATCCGTACTACCAGATCGCACAACGGACGATGTCCGGATTTGGAGGGTTGGTAACGTTTCTTGTTAAAGACGCCGATTGGCGCGAAACAGCGAATGTTGTCGATGCTGTAAAATTGCCAAGGATCGGTCCCAGTCTGGGCGGTGCAGAATCGTTGATCGAACAACCGCTGGTGATGAGCTATTACGAATGTACCCCGGAAGAGCGCCGTAACTTTGGTATTCCGGACAATATGATTCGCATCGCCTGTGGTTTGGAAAACGCAGAGGATCTCATCGCCGATCTCGATCAGGCGCTGGGAGCCACATAGCTTGGAAAGGTCCCCAGTGATGTGTACTGAGGACTGTTTCGAATTGTTAGGGATCCACACAATATGCATTTTCGCACGCGCGCTATTCATGTCGGCAATGAACGGGAATCGCAGACCGGAGCGGTCGTCCCACCGATTCATGTCGCATCCACTTACGTGCAACCCGGTGCTGGGGAATGGGGAGAATTTGATTATTCGCGGAGCGGGAATCCGACGCGTAAAGGATTAGAAACAACGCTGGCATCCCTGGAGTCTGGTTGTGGAGCTCTCGCTTTTGCTTCCGGAATGGCCGCCACACACGCCGTGACCATGCTGTTGGAAGCAGGTGATCATATTGTGGCAGGTACCGACGTGTATGGCGGTACCTATCGCTTGTTGCAAAAGATCGTCAATCGTGCCGGAATCCAGGTCTCGTTGGCTCCCAGCCATGATCTCGAGCAACTAGAGAATGCCATGACACCAGCCACTCGGTTGCTCTGGATCGAAAGTCCTGGAAACCCACTGATGTCCATCACCGACATCGAAGCTTGCGCGAAGTTGGCTCATGCGCATGACGCGTTGTTGGGAGTGGATAGTACATTTGCCACACCGGTGTTGACGCGCCCGCTCGAACTGGGTGCCGATATTGTGATGCATTCGGCGACTAAGTATTTGGGAGGCCACAGTGACGTGTTAGGCGGAGCCTTAGTGGTGCGGGATCATGAATTGTTCGATCGCTTATATTTTGTGCAGAATGCTACGGGCGCAGTCTTGGCTCCGATCGATGCATTCTTGGTTAGCCGAGGCATCAAGACGCTCGATTTACGAGTTCGGGAGCATTGCCAGACCGCGCAACGGTTAGCCGAGTACCTGCGGCAAGATCCTCGCGTCCATCGCGTGCTATATGCCGGATTGCCCGATCATCCTGGCCACGAGTTGGCCAAACGACAGATGAGTGGCCTTTTTGGCGGCATGATCAGCTTGGAGGTGCATGGAGATTTTGCCACAGCGAACCAAGTTGTGGAACGCACGAAGTTGTTTCAACTCGCAGTCAGTCTGGGAGCTGTCGAATCTCTTATTGAACAACCTGCCGCCATGTCTCATGCGAGCTACGACGCAGCTGACCGCGCAGCACACGGAATTTCTGATACATTGATCCGCCTTTCAGTCGGCTTGGAAGATTTCGAAGATCTGCGAGTTGACCTCGATCAGGCTTTGTCAGCCGTGTCGGTGTAGCACGACTGACCGTAGCTTGGGGATCCCCTGCTTAGCAAAGAATGCATGAGCGGTAGGTTCATACTTCGGAGAGAACGACGTCTAACATTCGCAGTGGCGCCTGGCGAATTCTACGGATTTACTTCCAAGCCCTTAAGCATTTTGTCAAAAGCTTTTTCGTTTTCGTCGACCGTCTTTTGGGGGCCGTAAAACTTGATGTAATACGTACCCACTTTCTGGGTGCTGATAACGGCTCCCAGCAAACGAAACCCGGGGCCGGAAGGTTCCTTACGAAAGCGGCTGCCTTTATAGGTGCCGCGAATTGAAATTCTTTCGATCTTTTGCCCGGCGATTTCTAACTCGTCTCGCTCTGTTTCGGCGTTCGTATACTGGGACATCCAGCGTTGGAGATTGGGTTCGACACCGCCACCCAATCCACCCATCGTCACACGTCCGCCTGATTTGTCGCCTTCTGCCGATTCGACAGCGAATTCGGCTGCCACAATACCCTTGAATTTGGGTTCTTTTTCTTCCCAATCACCAGGAGCTGTTAAGCGAACCTTGCCCTCTCCAAGCTTGACCGGGTGGCCTTCGTTGTCTTCGCCGAGTGCTGAAAGAGGATAGAGTGCAAACAGAGCCAACAACCAAACTGTTTTGCTCACACGATTCATCATATTCTCCCATAATGGAGTCGTTTGCGATGTTCCAGTATCCACTTACACGACCTCAGTCCAACCTACTTCAAAATTTCAGGTTAGGTTGATTATTCTAATGGGGCGCGAACCGCGCGCCCAGAAGCAACACTAGGACTCTTCGTCGACATTCATTCCCAATTGGCGCATTTTGCGATAGAGGTTCGACCGATGAAGGCCCAAGCGGCGGGCAGCCTGACTGACATTGCCGCCAGACGATTCGATGTGTTTCTTGATGTATTCCGCCTGAAAATGTCCGGTGGCGGCTGCCAACGTGAAATCTAGCGGCAACGTCGGAGACGTCTCGCCACCTGGAGCCAATATGAAAGCCAAGTCCTCGGCGTCGATCTGATCACCTTGAGCCAGATAGGCTATACGTTCCATCAGGTTGCGAAGTTCTCGTACGTTTCCCGGCCAACTGTGTTCGCGCAGTCGTTTCTTGGCCTCTGCGGTGAATTTGGGGGTCATGCGACGAGCCTTCGTGCAGAACTCACGCAAGAAGTGCTCTGCAAGCAGCAGAATGTCCCCACCACGATCACGCAGTGCCGGCAACTCAAGCGATACTACGTTTAAGCGAAAGTAAAGATCTTCTCGAAAATTTTTATCACGCACCATTTTGGCCAGATCTTGATTCGTGGCTGCGACGACGCGTGCATCCGTATGGATCGGTACCGAACCGCCGACACGCACCACGATTTTTTCTTCCAAAACGCGGAGCAGTTTAGCTTGGCCTCCCAAACTCAGGTCGCCGATTTCGTCGAGAAACAAAGTACCTCCTGAGGCGAGTTCAAATTTTCCGGCGCGAGATTCGTGGGCATCTGTAAATGCTCCCTTTTCGTGGCCAAAGATTTCACTTTCTAACAGAGTCTCTGTTAATGCGGCGCAGTTCACGGCCACAAACGGTTCCTGGCGACGATCACTGAAATAGTGGATTGCTTGGCTGACTACTTCTTTGCCTGTGCCGTTCTCGCCCAAAATGAGAATCGCCAGGTCGGTATTGGCAACCCGTTCCACGGTGTTCCGTAAAGTCTCCATTTGGGAGCTTTCCCCGACCAACTTGACTCGCTCCGCCGCTTCGTTGGCCATGTGCTGTCTTGACGACAGTAGCTGCTCGACCTGCTGAGTATTGGCGAGTGCGATTGAAGCGTGGGCTGCCAATTCTGTCAGAGCCTCTTCGTCTTCTCTGGTGAAATTCCCGCTGACTTTGTTGATCATTTCAAACGCGCCAAATAACTCTCCGTCCTTCAGCAAGGGCACACAGAGCAACGTCTGTGTTTCGAATCCCAACTCATCGTCCACTTGGCGATCGATTTCTTCTTGGCCAATTTCCAGATCCACTCGTTGCGCTTGGCCCGATTGAATCACTTGTCCTACGATTCCTGTGTCTTCTGCAATGCGCAATTCACTGCCGTCGACTCCCAGTGCAGGTCGACCGACCAACATCTTGTTGGGCTTGTCCCACAAAAAGATGCTGGCTCGTTCTGCGTTCAACAGTTGAGTGGATGTCTCGGCCATCTGCGTCAACAAAGCTTCCATTTCCAACATCTGGTTCCATTGGCCCGCAATTTTCAGAATGGCTTCGAGTCGCTTGATCCGCTTTTGAGAACGTTGCTGAACACGTACCACCTGCAGCGACGTTCCTAACAATGCAGCAAGACCATCCACATCGACAAGCGCGTCCACACCGTGTCTTGTTGTGCGCAACACGAGAAGTTCGCCGTCTCCCGATCGTCGAACGAGTGGGGCACCGAACCAACCGGCTTCGCCTGACGGCAAGTCGTCGTCCAGGACATCTGCCAACCAAATCATGGGGAGTTCGCTGGGAATTCCCGTTTCTGCTAAGCGTTTCCAGTTACCGCGATCACCTTGGATCAGCACCGCGTACTCGGCCTGCATGCAATCGGCAATCAGCGGCAATGAGCTCTCTAGAAAGCCAACCTCGTTCACCGCATGGCCCGTCAGGGACAGCAATCGTGCGGCTGTTTTCACAGCCGAATCACTGGATTGAATACGGAATTCCGTTCCGTCCAAGCGAAGATTCATTTCGTCCGTTCTGTCTGGTATCCATATTGATGATGTCAAAGTGATGACATATTCTATCTCAGAGTACTCACGACAACAAACGCAAACACGATTGTAACCGACGATTTGTGTCAGGCGGTGACCGCCAGGGAAAAACGGGTTACAACTAGCGGTTGATGGCTGTGGGCAACTGATAGACAGATGACCTAATGTCTGGCACCCCAGTTTGCGTGCCTGCCGATTTTTGGATCCTGCTGGGGGTGAGCAGGAAATGACAGGAGAGACAAATATGAGTTTGTTCGAGGGCAAAAAGGGACTGATTTTGGGTGTGGCCAACGAACGGTCAATCGCATGGGCGATTGCTCGGGAAGTGATGAATCAGGGTGCTGAGTGTGGTTTTTCGCATCTCCCAGATCGTCCCGATGACGAAAAAAAGAAAAATCGTCGACGCGTGTCGAAATGCACCGACGATTTTTCTCAGGCGAAGTTCTTGGTTCCACTCGACGTACGAGATGACCGTCAGATCGCCGAGGTCGTTGGCCGGGCTGCGGAAGAATTCGGCAAGATCGATTTCCTCGTTCATTCGATTGCCTTTGCCGACCGAGATGACTTGATGCGAGATACTGTAGAAACCAGTCGCGACGGATTCAAAATGGCGATGGAAATCAGTGCCTACAGCCTGATTGCTGTAGCCAAAGTTGCCAAAGATGTTATGAACGAAAACGGTTCGATTTTGACGATGACTTATTTTGGTGGTGAGCGGGCTGTTCCTGGCTACAACGTGATGGGGATCTGTAAAGCCGCTTTGGATTCGATCGTTAAATATCTGGCGTACGACTTGGGGCCTGCAGGTATCCGAGTGAACTCGATTAGTGCGGGGCCTCTCAAGACGTTGGCAGGAAGTGCTGCGGGAGTTGGCGAAATGCTCAAGCTGTACGAAGGAATGGCTCCGTTATGTCGGAATGTGACACATGAAGAAGTCGGTCGGACAGGTGCCTTTCTTTTATCCGAAATGTCGACGGGAATCACCGGAGAGACCGTTCATGTGGATGCCGGTTACAATGTGATGGGTTCTCCTGGCCGATGGTTGGATCAACTGCAATCGAATTCTGAATGAGCTGGACGTGTGCCTGATCCCAATGGTCTAAGGACGGTGGTTGCCATCGCTGTCGTACAGCGCGATGATCAATTCTTAGTGGGTCAGCGATCCGCCGAATCAACGCTGGCTGGATATTGGGAATTCCCTGGAGGAAAGGTCGAGCCTCAGGAGACACCAGATCAAGCTGCGGTGCGAGAATGCGTTGAGGAGACAGGAGTTGAGATTCGAGTGGTGGCACCCATCCTAACGCAGCCGTTCCAGTACGAATTTGGTGAGCTGGAACTTCATTTTTTTGATGCTAGACCAGTCAATGAAAACATTGTTTCGCCACCTTTCGTTTGGGTAGCACGTGATCAGCTGGCACAACTCAAGTTCCCACCGGCCAATGACCGATTGTTGGAACGTTTGGTTCTCGCCAACTAGGATCATTTGCCTTCAATGAACGAATCGCAACATAAGAAATTTAACCTATGAGCAATCCGTTTCGATTCACGATTGTCGGCTCTGGAAACATCAGTCGTACATACGTTATGGCCTTAGAACGAGTGGCCAATGCGGAATTGGCTGCCATGGTTTCACGGTCGCTCAATCGGCCAGAGTTCTTGCCCGATCATGTCCAGGTATTTCGCTCGATGGAAGAAGTCGATGTACCGTTTGATGCGGTCATTTTGGCGACACCCAATGGCATGCATCACGATGGCGCTGTCGCCGCCGCGAAGCAGGGGAAGCATGTGCTTACCGAGAAAGTCCTGGAAATCACTACAACCAAGATGGACTCTATGATCGCAGCCTGTGAAGCTGCCGGCGTCTCTCTGGCCGTGACTTACCAGCGCCGAATGAGTCCCGACAACGTGGCCGTCAAAGAGTTA
>MDTE01070482.1_pt1 | contig 11964 bp, 8 predicted proteins | sample 811231 | NCBI WGS metagenome assembly MDTE01 (sample SAMN05326651, study PRJNA326480) | marine metagenome | isolation source: seawater | place: Indian Ocean: Red Sea | collected 2010
GGTCGGTGGTGACGATCACCAGGGTTTCGTCGGCGCGCCCCGACTCCTCCAGCACGTCCAGCAGCAGGCCGATGCCGTGGTCGAAGCGGGAGACGGCCTGGTAGTATTGGGCCAGATCCTGGCGCACTGCGGCCAGGTCGGGAAGAAAGTCGGGGACGATGACATCCGCGGGCGCGTACTCGATTTCCGGGACGCCGGGCCATTCGCCCTCGTTGGCAAAACCCTGACCGGCGCGGTGGGGATCGGAAAAACCCACGTGCAAATAGAAGGGCCGGTCCGCGTTTTCCGCTAGAAAAGCACGGGCGCTGGCAGCCAGGTCGGCGGGACTGCGCGGGTTGACTTGGGGCTCGTGCTCGAAGGGGTAGACGCTTTCCGGCTCGACGTGTTTTTTGCCGATGCAGGCAGTGGCAAAGCCGGCCTGGCGCAGACTCGAGGGGGTGGAGCTCATGTGTTTGTGGGTGGAAAAGCCATGGATGCCGTGGCAGTGGCCGTACTGGCCATGGGTGTGGCTGTGCTGGCCGGTGAGAATGCAGGCGCGGCTGACGGCGCAGGAGGGGCTGGTGCAGAAGGCCCAGTCGAAGACGACGCCCTGCCGGGCAAAGGCGTCGATGTGCGGGGTCTGGATGGCGGCATTGCCGTAGCAGGCGGCCAGGCGCGCCCAGTCGTCGGCGATGAGGAAGAGGACGTTGCGGTGTGCGGTCATGGATGGCCTCCGGGCGCAGGGCGGATTTTAACAGGCTTTCTGGAACAGCTGTCTCAATACCCACCTGATATTATATTTTTCCACCTAAGGACGCAATCTTTCATACCCGGACAGGGGCCATAAGGGCAAAACCGGCTGCCGGGTAGAACGCACGACCGAAAAACGACGCCATTGTCCGTTATCCAGCTAGTGAGAAGGATTGGATGGGGCGGATTTCAGGCCTTTTTCGCGTTCTGGGAGGCCCGCTGCCGCACCCCGTGTTGGAGCTCTTTTTTGCGCACTCGCAGCGCTCCGGGCGCGACCTCGAGCAACTCGTCGGCGCCCAGATATTCAATGGCGTCGTCCAGCGACAGCAGGCGCGGCGGCGACAGCGCGTCGAGGATGGCTCTGGGGGTGGTGCGGTGGCCGGTCATGTGCTTGGTGCGGCAGACATTGATCACCAGGTCTTCGTTGCGAATGTGCTGTCCCACGACCTGGCCGGCGTAGACCTGCTCGCCGGGCTGGACGAAAAAGGTACCGCGTTGCTGCAGGTGCTGCAGGGCATAGGCGCTGGCCACGCCCGTCTCGTGCGAAACCAGCGAGCCGTGTTCCTGGGTCTCGATTTCCCCGCCCAGAGGCTCGTTGCTTTCGAAGAGAGTATTGAAGGTGCCGGTGCCGCGGGTGACGTTGAGGAAGGGCTGGCGAAAGCCCAGCACCCCGCGCGTCGGCACCAGGAACTCGGTGTACACGGTGCCGTCCTCGCCGTGGCGGATGTCCTGCAGCCGGCCGCGGCGCTTGCCCAGCATCTCGCTCACCGGGCCCAGGTACTGGTCGAGTACTTCGATGAAAACGCGTTCGATAGGCTCCAGCAGTCCCCGTGCGCCCTGGCGCAAGATGACCTCGGGTTTGCCAACGGCAAATTCATAACTTTCGCGGCGCATGGTTTCGATCAGAATCGCCAGGTGCAACTCGCCCCGTCCCGAGACGACAAAGGCGCCAGGGTGCGCCGTTTCCGCTACCTGTAGCGCCACATTGCTTTCGAGTTCGTCGAGCAGTCGCTTGTGGAGCTCGCGGCTGGTGACAAAGCGGCCCTCGCGTCCGACAAAGGGGCTGTCGTTGACCTTGAACAACATGCGCACCGTCGGGTCCTCCACGGTGATCGGCGGCAGGGGGCGCGGGTCGAGCGGATCGGCCAGGGTGTCGCCGATGCCGACCTCGGGTACGCCGGAGATGGCCAGGATGGTGCCCGCCTGCACCTGTTCTACGGCTTCGCGCTTGAGATTGCGGAAAACGAATACCTGGTTCACAGTGGCACTGCGGACCTGGCCGTCGGTTCCTATGTGGGCAATTTCCTGGCCGCTGCGGATGGCACCGCTGCTCAGGCGTCCCACCGCAATTTTGCCGACATAGCTGCTGTGCTCCAGGGTTGTGACCAGCAATTGGGCCGGGGCGTCCGCCACAATTCGGGGGGGCGGCAGATGTTCCACTATGGTGTCAAAGAGAGGCTGTAAATCAGTGGCCAGTTCGCGTGGCGCCAGGCCGGCGCGCCCTTCGAGCGCCCGGGTGTAAACCACGGGAAAATCGGCCTGCTCATCGTCCGCACCCAGGTCGATAAACAGGTCGAAGGTGGCGTCGACCACCTCGTCGGGCCGGGCCGCGGGGCGATCGATTTTGTTGACTACGACCACCACTTTGTGGCCGCTTTTAAGGGCCTGGCGCAGCACGAAGCGGGTCTGCGGCATGGGGCCTTCTACTGCATCCACCAGCAGCAGGACGCCATCGACCATATTCATTATGCGCTCGACTTCGCCGCCAAAGTCGGCGTGTCCGGGGGTATCGACGATATTTATCGTGGTAGCGCCGTAGAGGATGCCGGTGTTTTTGGCCAGGATGGTGATGCCGCGCTCGCGTTCCAGGTCGTTGGAGTCGAGCACGCGCTCGTTCACCTCCTGGTTGGCGTGGAAGACATTGGTCTGGCGCAGCATACCGTCTACCAGCGTGGTCTTGCCGTGGTCGACATGGGCGATGATGGCCACATTGCGGATGTCGGTGCGCTCCGTGGTGCGGTGTTGCGTCTCGGCCTGGTTCATGGAGTCCTTGTGGTGTTGCGCGCGGCAGCTAACGCCGCGCCGGGCGGGGTCGGCGGCCGTAACGGGGCCCTGGAATCGGCGTCGCTTCCCCGGGCGCAGCGTTCGGGATTGCGGTTTCCGGCAATGGCTGCTTTGGGCGCGGCGATGTGCTCCCGCGCTGTCTAGCCGCCTGAAAAGCGGTGGTTTTCTTAACATCGCCTGGTTGACCACTACCGCGTTTCCGATCCCTGTCACGCGGCGTAGCGGGACTCTTCTGGCGGCCGTTTTTTTGCCCTTTTTGGACCCCTGTTTTTCGGGCGGCGGCGTCCCTGCTTCGAGTTTCGCTGGCGAGCGCGTTGAAAGGATGATCTTCGACGATGCTCAGCGGCGTCCGGGTCAGGCGCTCGATGCTCTTGAGCAGCGGCAATTCGGCGCTATCGCAGAAGGACAGGGCAATGCCCGCGGCGCCGGCCCGGGCGGTGCGGCCAATGCGGTGCACGTAGCTCTCCGGATCGTGGGGCAATTCGTAGTTGATGACGTGCGAAATATCCTCCACGTCGATACCCCGGGCGACGATGTCGGTGGCGATGAGCACCTTGACGCGCCCCTTATCAAAAGCGGCCAGGGCCTTCTGACGGGCGTTCTGGCTCTTGTTCGAGTGGATGGCGTCGGCATTGATGCCGCTGCCGCTTAGTTGCCGCAGCAGGCGGTTGGCCCGGTGTTTGGTGCGGGTGAAAACCAGGGCGCGGCGGACATCGGTGCCTTGCAGCACATTGGTGAGCAATTCCCGCTTGCGGCTCTGTTCGACAAAGATGACTTGTTGGCTGATGCGCCCGGAGACCGAGGCGGGCGGCGTCACCGCGACCCGGGCGGGGGTGCGCAGCATATCGGCGGCGAGTTGCTGGATTTCCGGTTCCAGGGTGGCCGAGAAGAGCATGGTCTGCCGCTTTTTGGGCAGCGTGTCGACAATGCGGCGCACGTCGCGCACAAACCCCATATCGAGCATGCGGTCGGCTTCGTCGAGCACCAGCATGGAGATGTGGTCGAGGTGCGCATATCCTTGCTGCATCAGGTCGAGCAGTCGTCCCGGCGTGGCCACCAGCAAGTCGGGGTTGTGGCGCAGGGCGCGGATCTGGGCCGCCGCTGGCACGCCGCCCAGCAACACGGCGCTGCGCAGGGGCAAATGGCGGCCGTAGTGGCGCAGGCTCGCATCGATTTGCAGGGCCAACTCGCGGGTGGGGGTCAGGATCAGGGCGCGTATTGCTCCCTTTTCACGGCGTTTGCCAAGCCGTTGCAGAATCGGCAGGGCAAAGGCCGCGGTCTTGCCGGTACCGGTCTGCGCCGTGGCGAGCAGATCTTTGCCGGCCAGCAGTTCGGGAATGGCGGCCTGCTGGATCGGCGTGGGTTGTGCATACCCTTCTTCCTCCAGGGCGCGGATAATTTTCTGGTCGAGCTCGAGGTGGGCGAAACTTGTAGAATTCATACAATCCTGTCTGGGGTACCCGAGATGAACGGCGACGTGCTCTCGGGAATTTTGACAGTGTGGGAAATGCCGAGAAATGGCGCAGGAAATCTTCGGAAGTGATTTAAATGGCCGATTGGGAAATCAGCCGACTTAGACTAACATATCGAAAAAACTAAATTTACGCAATGGCGGAAAAACAAGTCGGGTGGTGTTTTAGCTTTTCTTCAGCGCTGCATAATGCGCCCAGATCATTTCTTCCTGGCCCTCTTCATTCGCTTTTGCAACTGTCGATCCATCGGCGGCGACGACAATTGAGCCGCCGGCCTGGAAGTGGTGATGGGAAAAGCCGACCCGATTGCTGGCAACCAGCGGGGCGCCGATTTCTCTGGCCCGTCGGGGCACTTGCTCGTCTCTGGCCAGGTTGCCCCGGTTGTTTTGCCAGAAGATGAGATCGGGCCGTTCTGCCTTGAAGGTGTCCCAGGCTTCTTCGCGCGAACCATCGGCGCAAATAATGCAGCCGATGCGCAGCTCCCCGACCTGCATTACCGTGGTGCCGTCTCCAGCGGAGATGATCCCTCGCTCCTGCCGGTAACCGGCCTCGATTGGATTGTAGGTTGCCAGCCAATCGCCGTAATCGCCGGGACCGTACTGGCTTTCGTTTGGCCACAGGTAACTCTTGCGGTAGACCCCGACGATGCCCTCGGGCCCCAGCCACACCATGGAGATGTAGGGCCGGCCCCGATAGACCTCGTTCAGCCCCAGGGCCACGTAAGCCCCGTACTCTTTGGCCAGATGGCAGAAGCCAAAGACCTCAACGCCGTCGAGCGCCCGTCCATAGCGCAGCGGCTCGGGGGTGTAATCGGCGGTCAGGCCCTCGTGCAGGAACACATAGTGCGCCCCGCCGAGGAAGGCCCGCCGCGTCCAGTTCATCGCTTTGTGGACATTGTGGGCGACGGCGCCGGCAATGGTGTCCAGCTGCACGACCGCAAATTTGAAGTCTTTCTCCCGATGTGCCATATTTTTTTTCCCGCGCCCCGTTTTTCAGGCGATTTTGGCCAGGGCGACCTGCCGCTTTACCATCTCCGCCCGCTTCGCCACGCTTTGGCCGCAGCGGAAATTTTAAGCTGGCTTTCGCAGCGCCGACATAGCTAAGGAAATTTCCAGGTCGATATTCAAACGGCCGCTGTCCTGATGCCATCCCAGACGCGGCCGCCGGGATGAGGCGAATAGGCCGCTGTATGCCCTCCTGTCGACGGCTTCAGGCACAATAGATTTCGCACCAGACAATGGTGCCTGCGCCCTGGGAACAACCTATTTCCACCCTGTTGCGCCCGGCTTTCAAGGTCCCCGACGGGATGATAAAAGACATGCGCGGGGAGGCCATGGCCGGCAGATCGCCCGGCGGTTCTCCGGGCGAGACCACGGCCAGGTAGGAACAGCGGGTGCCGTTCACCTGGATTTCCAGATTCAGCGGTTGGGGGCTTTCGTCCCGGTCGTCGAAGCCCAGCACCAACGCCGCCCACTCCAGGTCCGGGATAGGTCCGCTGTTGAGCTCCAGTGTCGTCGTCTCTCCAGCCCGCAGCGCGGCGGGCAGGGCTGCCCTTGGGCTTTCGTCCGGGGCGGCGATCTCCGCATAGGTGAGGGCGTGCCGCCGCGCCTTGCCCGCCAGCGCCGCGGGGGAGCCTATGCTCTCCAGAATGCGACAGTAGCGCTCCCGGCGGGCAAACTCGCTCTCGAAGTAGCAGTGGTTGAACAGGTAGACCCGGTCGGCGCCCTGGTCAAAGGCCGCGGCCGCGGCCCCGCGCATATACTCGGGGGTAGCCGGCACCGCCGCGTCGGCGCCGCGTTCCTGGGCCGCGGGGAAGGCAATGGAAGAGGTGCCGAATTGGGCCGCCAGGCTCACGGGGAGAGCGCCCAATTCGCGCTTCCACGCGGCGATGGGCATATCGAATTCGACCACCCAGACCAGCGACGAGAGTACCAGTTGGTCCACCAGGCCCTCCCGCGCCCAGGTAATTCCGTCCAGACCCAGGGCCCGTCCGGCCTCCGGACAGCTGGGTACCCGGGCCCCGATTTGCACCGGATGGCCCAGGCGGGCCGCGGCCGCATCGGCCAGTTGCCGCACCTCGGCGATAAAGTCGGTGAGAATCTGCCGTCCCTGCTCTTCGGCACCGGCCGCAAAGTAGGGCATGGTGCGGATCCAGTCCAGCTCCAAACCGTATAAATCGTAGCGTTCGAGCAATTCGCGGATGAGTTTCATGTGGTGCTGGCGCACTTCGGCATGGCCGTAGTCGAAGGCGCGGCCGCTACCCGTTTCGTCGTGGGGCACGACCCACAAATCCGGCCGCTGGCGCCAGAAGCTGCAGTGCCAGAAGGCAGCGGGAATATCGTTGAAGTGCAAATCGTTCATGCGCATGCTCAGCCAGCCCTCGATATCGTGCTGGCGGCAGCGCGCCAGCCAGCACTCCACATGGTCCACGCCCCTTTGTTCCAACAGCCATAGATTGTGGATCCAGTAGCGCCCCTGGCTGCCCAGGGTCAATTCGCGGTCGACGCGGTCTTCCAGCCACTGCAGCACCGGCTGTGCGGCACCGGCGTCGGGGTCGTAGCCATCGTAGACCCGCTCCCAGGAACGGCTATTGAAGAGTGCCCGCTGGACATTGACGCAGAACAAGAGCGCGGCGACGTCGGGAAATTGCGCGTAGAAATCCACCAGTGCAGCGCAGCCTTCGCGACTCATATCTTCGTGGGGGTGATTGGCGTAAAAATGTGCGATGTCTTCGTTGATGCAGATGCCCGCCATGATCTTCCTTCCGGTGCGTTATGGCCCTGCTCCAGCCTTCGCAAAGAGAAAGGCAGCAATACCGCAGGTAAAGCGCGTACTTAAGATGGGGAGAGAGCTATCCTTTACGCGGTGGGATCCGTCTCGACGGCACCTGCCCTTGCGACTTGCTCGTACACCTGTTCGAAGGCATCCGAGCCATCCGCATACCACAGGTCCAGGCCGATGCCGCGAATCGCACCCTCCTCACAGCCCGTCAGGCGGCTGATATCGGGGGCCAGGGTCGTGTACCATCGGCGGCCGTCGGGGAGATGGAGAATGCCGATGCAGCGCTGTGGCCTGGATTCTTGTTTGGCGTTGGCCGCCAACTGCGCCAGGGCGTCTTCGTCTACTTCGACCCCCAGCCCGGGACCATCGGGTACGGGAGAGACCCCTGCCGCGACGGCGATGCGCGTGGGCGTTACATCATCTTCGTACTGGTCGTCCAGGTGAATGGAGTGACCGGTGGCCGTGGGCAGGACCGCCGCCATGTGCAAGGCCAGCGCCTTGGCCAGGGTGCCGCCCGTAAGCTGGAGCAGCATCTGCACGTTGGCGCGCGCGCAGGCAAAGCCCGACATGAGGGTATCGCCAACAGAGACGCCGCTGAACAGATAGATGTCGGCAACGCCGGCGCCGATTTCGGTCAATCCGACGTGCCCCGCCGCGACGTGAAAGATCAACGGAATATCACTCTGCTCGCGCAGGCGGCACCAGGCATCCCGATCGCTCTTCGGGAAGGGATCTTCGATGAAGCCGACGAGCGGCTGCGCGCGCAGCTGTTTGACCAGCGGGAGCGCGGTGGCGAGCGTTCGGTTGCCGTTGAAGTCGTAGTGTATTTTGAAGTCTGCCGGGGCCACCTGAGCGGCCGCCCTGGTCTGTTCCAGCACATCGAAGAAGGGCGCCGTATGCATTTTTAAAACCCGGTACCCCTGTGCCGCCGCGCGCTCGATTTCAGCGGCGAAATCAGTTGCCGGCGACTGGGCCGTCCAGGCACTCACCGAAACGGCGTCGCGCACTTTCTGGCCCATCAATTTGTAGGCCGGCACATCCAGGTATTTTCCCATGACGTCGTAGAGCGCGCCGCCCAGACCCGGATCGAAGTTGTTGTTGATAAAATCGAAGGGATCTCGCCCGATCAACGAGGCCACGTTTATCTGCGCCGGGGCGGACAGGCGGTGATCGCCATAACCCACGAGACCCTTGTCGGTGTGGACTTTGTAGATAGTGCGGCGGTCTATCCCGTGGAAGAATACTTCTCGGCCGGCGCAGCGCCTGGCCAGGGGCGCGCGAATCGGAATGATATCTATAGCGGTGATCTTCATTGGTCGACGCGATGATTTATGTCTAAAGGGATTCTTCGGTGCCATCCCGCACCAGGGCTCTGGAGTATATAATCATCCCCCTCGGGGAAAGTATTGCAGCTACGCGACGGGTTTTCAAGCCGCCCGGGTGGTTTGCTCTGCGGCGCATTTTCAGGTTGCCTTCAAAGCGGCAAAGAGGGCAAGTTGGTGTATCTCATAAGTTAATCGGATTTAGAATTGCTCTCGGCCTTTATGCGGCCCCAGGAGTTTTGTCGGATCGAGGTGTCTTCTCCGCCCGGTTTTCCCAGTTGTATCTCCAACGCGTTGATGACGAGATCGATATCTTCCCGCTGTCTCTGGCGCACCCGGGCGGCGAGCGCATCCACGTCGTAACCAGCAGCGGCAATCTGTTCTTTGAGCTCCTGCGGCCAATTTTCCGGCGCCGTCGATTTTACTGCTTCCCAATCGACCGGGTCGTCTGCATCGGCTCTGGAGCGGGCGATTTTCTGGCGCTGTCGGATGCCCTCGGCGAATTCTTCCAGGTTCCATCCGACGCGGGCGATGGCGGCCTTAAGTTCCTCGGACCATTCTTCGGGCGGCTGGGCCATAGCGCGGGCGATGACGCCGCGCTTAAATTCGCTCAGCGCGTCGTCTTTGTCCGCGTCGTTGGCGTGGCGCACTCTTTCGGCAATTGCATCTAGATCGTGACCGGCGGCGGCAATTTGTTTTTTGAGTTCGTCGGACCACTCTTCGGGCGGGGTTGATTTTACCTTTTCCCAGTCGATTTCCTCGCCTTCGGTGGCGTCAGCGGTGGCCGAAGAGGACAGGGTTACTAGGGCCATGGCGCATAGCGATAAAACCACCAGCGCATATGAGCAGAAGCCGCCGCGCCGGACCCGGCGGCTTCTCAGCGCCAGATCGGATTCTGCGGCTGCAAAGATATTCATGATGGGGATCCTTTTGTCGGCGTGAGTTTTCAGGCTGGCGATCGGGGCGATGCTGGTGGAGCCTACCGATCACTTGTATGACGAGGTCATCGCTGCGCAACCTGCACCATAAAATGGTGCGCGAAAATAAGCCGCGGTACGAGGTTTGTCAACTAAAAAAAAACAATGGCAACAGAGGCGAAGTGCGAATTTGGCGCTGTGGCATGCGGTCCTGGAGCGCCCATGCGCCGGTGGCTTCCGCACGGGTATATGTACCTTGTAGAAGGGCGCGATCAAAAGGCGATAGAGGCCGGGTGTGGCGCTGAAAATGTTGCCCGGTTAGTGTTTTACTATTATTATCGGTTAGTGTTTTACTATTATTATATTATAGAAATATGCGAGAGCCAAATTCACCCGGGTGTAACATTGACAGAATAGGATTTTGATGAAAAAGACAAAACTCGGCATCGTCGGCTGTGGTGGCATGGCTCGCTCGCATGCTTCGCGTTTCAACGAAGTCCTGGATCGGGTCGAGGTCGCGGCGGTCGTCGATGTCCAGCGGGAACGGGCGCAGGCCGTGGCCGATTTACTCGCCAACGACCCGCTCGTGGAGACGGACTACCAGCAGGTGCTGGACCGGGTGGAGGCGGTGCTCGTCGTGCTGCCGCACCACCTGCACCATCCCGTCACTATGGCATGCCTGCAAGCCGGCAAACACGTGCTGGTGGAAAAGCCCATGGCCAATACCGAAGCGCAGTGCATCGAGATGATCGAGGCGGCCCAAAAGCGCAATCTCGTCCTCATGGTCGCCTACTGCATGCGTTTCCATCCTCTAGTGGTCAGGATGAAGGAACTCATCGACAGCAAGGCCTACGGGGACCTCTTTCAATTGTCGATCTGGACCGAACAGCTGACGCGCTACGCGCCGGGCCACTGGGCCCTCAGTGCGGAGCAGCTGGGCGGCGGCCAGTTTTTCAGTCACGGCTGCCACTACGTCGATCTCATGCTGTGGATGGCGGGCCGGCCCGTGCGCGGCAATCACTACGGCACCAACCGCGGCACCCCGTGGATGGAAAAAGAAGGCACCAGCAATGTGACCATCGAATTCGAAGGCGGGATTCTCGGCTACCACTTCGGCACCTGGGGCGCCCGTGGCACGCGTTTGAAATATTCGTTTCACGCCCACTGCGAGGATGGGATGATCGAGGCAGCCCTCAGCGAGGGCAAGCTGATCGCCCACACCCGCGCCACCGAGCACGTGGTCGGCAAGCCGACGGTAAAGCAGGTCGAAGAAGTTCTCCTGGAGGTCGAAAACAGCAAGCCGACGGAGACTGAAATGGCGCATTTCCTGGACTGTATCGAAACGGGCGCCAAGCCGCTCACCGACCCGGTCGGAAGTCTGGAAGGGCTGCAGGTGATCTGGAAGCTGTACGAGGCCGAGGAAAGGAATGAAATTGCCGCTTTGCAGGGCTTGGGACTGGGAACCTACGGCGCCTGATCGCTCTGTAAAACACTGCTAGTACAGGGGTTGACCCTCTATTTTGCTCACGCTCGCTCAGAGGTTTTCGGGGGCGAGCAATTCGCGGGCCCACTGTTTTATTCACCCTGGATGATTCTGGTGTCGGGAAAAAAACCACCTTCTGGAAAGGTAGCCAATGAAATTGCTGCTTAAGGCTGTATTGAGTGCCGCGCTGATGCTGGCGCCGTGGAGTCTGACCAAGACCCTGGCGCAGGCAAGCGCCGCGCCTCTGATCAACGAATTCATGGCCTCGAATATAAACGCGCTGGTAGATGAAGACGGCGATCCCTCCGACTGGCTGGAGCTGTACAACCCCGGTGAAACAGCCATCGATCTGACGGGATACGGCCTCTCCGACGATCCCGATGACCCCTTTGAGTGGGTTTTCCCGCACGGCGTTCTACAGGCGGGTGGGCATCGGCTCGTCTTTGCCTCCGACAAGGACAGGACCGCCGTGCCGGACCACTGGGAAACCATTGTGGACGCCGGCGACGAGTGGAGCTATTTCATCGGTCTCGAAGAGCCGCCGAGCGATTGGCGCGATCCGGGATTCGACGACGCCGATTGGCTGGTTGGACCGAGTCGCTTCGGCTACCGGGACGAAGACGCCACCGTGCTGCCGCGCAAGTTCAGCCCGACCAACCAGACTTCGATTTTCCTGCGCGCCTCCTTTGTGGCAGGCGATCCCGGTGCCGTCCTGGCCGCCTTTCTGCACCTGCAGTACGAAGACGCCTTTGTCGCCTACCTCAACGGGGCTGAAATTGCCCGGGTCAACATTGGCACGCCCGGTACGCCGCCACTCTTCAACGAGACCGCCGAGGACGTCTCCAGCAAAGAGGTCGAAGCCTTTGCCATCGACGCGGTTCAGACGCTGTTGCGGGCGGGTGAGAACGTCCTGAGCATCCAGGTACACAGTGCCTCGTCAGTGCATCACCTCGCCGCCCTGCCCTTTCTGACCCTGGGCCTCAAGAGTGCTCCGGAGGGGGCGCGCGGCACCCCCGATTTTATCGCGTTGCCGGCGATTTCGCACACCAATTTCAGACTGCGCGCCGGGGGCGAAACCCTGCTGTTGACCAATCCCGCCGGCGAGACCGTCGACCAGGTGGAGTGGGAGCGGATTCCCAACAATTTTTCCTGGGGCCGCGAGCCCGACGGCGGTCCGGAGTGGCGCATTTTTTCCA
>MDTE01093461.1_pt1 | contig 11961 bp, 7 predicted proteins | sample 811231 | NCBI WGS metagenome assembly MDTE01 (sample SAMN05326651, study PRJNA326480) | marine metagenome | isolation source: seawater | place: Indian Ocean: Red Sea | collected 2010
GTCTGTGAGCCTAAAGTCTCTTCCTGAATACCGATAAGTGAAACTCTCGTGATCAAAGCCTAATAAACTCAATATTGTAGCGTGAAGATCATGAGCAGTGACAGGGTTCTCAACGGCCTCAAAGCCGAACTCATCCGTGGCGCCGTACACGGTGCCCCCCTTGATTCCACCACCCGCCAACCAAATGCTAAAACCGTATGGATTATGGTCTCTCCCGAACTTAGATTTACCATTTCCAGTGAGCTCCACTGTAGGAGTTCTGCCGAATTCACCCCCAAAAATAACCAAAGTATCATCTAGCATTCCTCTTTGCTTAAGGTCCTGAAGGAGTGCCGCGACCGGAGAATCTAATTGAGAGGCCAGCTTTGAATGATTTTCTTTGATCTTATCATGATTATCCCAAGGCTGTCCGGCCCCATGCCATAATTGGACATAGCGGACTCCACGCTCCAAGAGCCGGCGAGCGATCAGGGTCTGTCTTCCATGCACGTGTCGGCCATAAAGGTCCCGTAGATATTTCGGCTCACGCTCTAAATCAAAAGCGTCAGTCGCATCCATTTGCATACGGTAAGCCAATTCGAAACTTTGGATTCTCGCATTCAACAATTGATCATGCTTTCTTTCCTTAAGATGGTTCGAATTTAAATAATTGAGAAAATCCAGTTGTTTCCTTTGGGACTTAGAATCTTGACCTGATGGCCTTATATTTTCGATGAGCTTGTCGACTCTATTGTGATTACTATCGATGAAAGTTGCCTGAAAAATACCTGGAAGAAAACCCGCCTGCCAATTCTGCGCTCCTTTGATTGGATAACCGCCTGGACTCATAGCAACGAATGACGGTAAATTTTTATTTTCTGATCCTAACCCATAAGTTACCCAAGATCCGACACTGGGCCGGCTCAAGATCGAATCGCCACAATTCATCAACATAAGTGAAGGTTCATGATTAGGTAATTCAGCCTTCATGGATCGGATAACTGCAATGTCATCAGCAAATTCCGCAATCTTAGGAAAAATACTGCTGAATTCTATTCCACTAGAACCATATTTTTTAAATTCAAAAGGTGAAGGAAAAGCCGCGCCAGTCTTGCGCTCTGTCCTACGTTTACCGAATGGCAATTCTTTTCCCTCATATTTATTTAAGGATGGCTTGGGATCAAAAGTATCGACATGCGAAGGTCCACCGTTAAGAAAGAAATGTATGACCCTCTTGGCCCTTATGGGAAAATGATTCCTTACAGGATTCACTGCTGCGTCAGTTTGGAGAATCCCTTCAAGCCCGAGAGCCCCTATCCCCATACCGCATCGGTGCAGAAAATTACGCCTGCTAAGATCAAAGGAAAAAGGTTTCATATCGATGAGAAAAAAATTAATCTAAAAACATCACCTCATTAGAGATTAACAATGCCTGAGCAAATCTCTGCCAAACACTTAAGCTAAGATCAGAATGCCCCTGACCCGAAAAATGAGTCCGGGCTGACCAGGAGATTTCCTCTCCAATGGATTTTATCACGGGGGCCCAAAGAAATCCATCACAGTAAAAATCATCTTTTTCTCCACAATCGACAATAAAATCAATTACTTCACCCTCTTCGACTTGTAGATTTTTAATGATAGCCGGTTGCTCTTTGCCAAATTCAACACGCCATTTAGCAATTAATCCTTTTCGGCTACTAGAAATCCACGCTCTTATACCGTCTCCGCATTCTTCAACCTTAGATATGAATCCAGCTATTTGGATTTGTGATGATGATGCTGACCTCCAGCGCCTAACAGCAGCATGCTTAACACTATTGCCCACATGGCCACCCTCAGCGGTCAGCCTGACCCAGCCCAATGCAGGATCAGGCCACTCTGATCCACCTCCCCAAGCAGAACCGTTAAAGGAAGGCAATGCTTTGTAATTAGTTATTTTCCCCGAACCCTTATCAAATTCACCAAATCCATAGGACCATGCCTCAGCCAAACCTTGATCTTCTTTCTCGGTATTTTCAGAATTCTCAATGAAAAGAACAGACCGATTAATCTCTTCTGAATTGGGACGTCTGCCGTAGACATATTCATAGAATCTATTGATCTTTGCCCGTATATCTCCGCTCGGATAATCGTCATGAACCCTAACAGATAGCGCCTTTGCCCGATCAATGGCAAAATCTGAGTTCATTAAAAATAGAGCCTGTTGAGGAACGTTTGTTTTGTACCTCCTAGGCGCATGCAATTCGGGATTAGCAAAATCAAAGACCCTCAAAACCGAAGGAAGAAATTGCCTGTCAATCTTTCCATAAACACTACGTCGTCTCGAAGCTCCTGTACCAAACATTTCTTTGGGCGGTCCCCCGGACCGCAAGTCAAGTTCACCAGAAATAGATAACATAGTATCCCTCATTGATTCAAAACTTAAACGCCTGCGGGGATAAACGGATAAGAGCCGATTCTCCGGATCCTTTATGGGAAATGCTGAAGAAAAAATTCTGCTCACTGAAGAAGTCGTAATGAGTCGCTGAATATGTTTTATTGACCAATCTGAATCAATTAGTTCAGAAGCAAGGAAGTCAAGAAGTTCAGGATGACTCGGAGCCCTGCTCCGCAAACCAAAGTCACTTTCTGTTTTAACCAATCCTTCCCCAAAATGTGCTCTCCATATTCGGTTAACAATGACTCTGGCCGTTAGAGGATTGTCTTTTGAAACAATTTTTTTAGCCAACTCGAGCCGACCCGAACCCTTAGTGAATTTAGTGTCTGCCCCTGTACCGAACATTGATAAGTATCCTCGTTCAACGTGCTGACCCTGATTCGAATAATCTCCTCGGTTAAAGACATTAACATTTAATGGGACAGATCGATCAACTAGTATGAGAGAATGCGGGGCCTCCTCGCCAAGCCTTATGATTTCACGCTCAATGTCTGCCAGCATTTTTTTTAGGGCCGTCTTGGACCCTTCATCAAACAACCACTCCACATCATGAATATAATCCCTTGGAACTCTTATCGGTGAACCTTTACCTGAAACAACATCGATTAATTGCTGGCAATCAATCGAGCTTTGAGGGTTTTTACCAACGGACTGAAAAAGATCAGCATAACAATTGGCCACATCAGACATACTCATTAAAGGCATCTCTCGCAGTTTGGAAATGACAAGGCCATTGGAATCGGACAGGCCGTTCAAAATCGTTTCTACCTCATCCGAGAAAGTCTTTTCATTGAGTTTTGCCAAGGCAATCCATGGCCTAAAGACCGGATCCATTTTACGATCATTCTGACTCAAATACTCATACCAACGGCGGATCTGAGCCGGATTAAGATCATCCTTTTCTATAATTTCTGCAAAATCAGGTGGAGGAACCTCCTCAATTTTAAGGGCGGCCAACATATATTCTCCGGAACGGACCAGGAACCGTGATTCGAGCTCCTGCGCTTTTTTCTCAAATTCTTGAGCCAGTGAATCCTTCTTTTTGTTTAATTCCGCCAAGGGCCCAGAATTTTTTAAGTTAAGAGAAGTCAGCTCTTCTTGAGAGCTTTTGAAAACACCGTAAAGAGAATAATAATCTTTTGTAGGAATCGGATCAAATTTGTGATCATGGCAACGGGCACATGAAACTGTGAGCCCCATTAATCCCCGCGTAACAACATCAATCCGGTCATCTATAATGTCCGGTTCAACACTGATGAATCTCCTACCAAGAGTCAGATATCCCATCGCGGCCAAATCAGACCGATCGCAAAGTCCCTGGCCCAGCATCAGGTCAGCCGCTAATTGCATTAGAACAAATTTTTTATAGGAAAGGTCCTTGTTAAAAGAATCAATTACCCAGTCACGGTAAAGCCAAGCATGCGGAAAATTAAATTCTTCAGAACCGTACGCATAACCTTTCGTATCTGAATATCTAGCAACATCAAGCCAGAGCCGGGCCCAGTGCTCTCCATAACGAGTCGAGCCAAGCAATACTTCTACCAATTCACGAGAAATTTCAGAATCAGATCGCTTGTCATTTTCCAATTTTATGAGCTCAGAATAACTCGGTGGAAGCCCAGTAAGATTATAATATAATCTACGGATCCAATCACGTCGATCAGCCGATGCAGACATTGGAATCTTTGCTTCATCGAGGGCCTTTAAAATGAACCATCTAATAGGGTCACGCGTAAATTCGTCAGGAACGTGAGGACGTTTTATAGATTGGAACGCCCAATGTCCTTTCGGTTCTATTTTTTCATCAGCCCTTAAAGATTTTAAGCAACCAACGAAACAAAAGAGGCAGATCAACAATATAAAATGGTTCCTATTATTAAGTTCCATTAATTAAATATGGTTCAGTACTTATCATGATTGAATGAAGCCAAGCTTCCAACATAAAAAACAATCATCTTTCCTTTAGTTAGATTTTCATGGATTTGAACATATAATAATGTGGCCAAAGAATAGGCCCATGAATTTATGAAGTCAGATTCCGAAGAGTTTGTCCGCCTCCTCACAGAGGCACAGGGACCAGTGTACGGTTACTTACTGACTCTCATTCCGGACCGGAACAGGGCTCGGGACCTTTTGCAGGAAACTAACATTACCATTTGGAAAAAGGCAGAAACATTTGAACAGGGCACTAACTTCAATGCATGGGCATGTAAAGTCGCTTACTTTCATGTTCTCTCTTTTAGAAGAAAAATGGCCAGAGAGAAATTGGTCTTCGATGATGAAATTCTTGATTATCTATCAGAACGCAATGATGAGCGTGCAGCTCAAGACGCCGCGGCTGACAGAATCAAAGCGCTGAAAAGCTGTATTTTGAAACTTTCTGAAAATCACCGCCAGCTCGTAGAAGAAAGATACAAGCCCGGGGCCTCAGTTCAACAAATCGCAAAGGATCAGGGAAGGACTGTCGGAGCCATTTCACAAACTCTTTACCGCATTCGTCATAACCTAATGTTATGTGTGGAAAAAACACTCACTGCACTTCAGACAGGCTAAGATTAAATCGACTTTTGGCATTAGACAGGAACAAGAAATAATGAGGAAAACAGAAAATAGGTTTGCTGAACTAGAAATACTCATATCAAAGCTTCATGATGGTATTGCAAATGATGAGGAATTAAGACGGATCGAGGACATCCTTTCCGGAGATCCAGATGCCTGTGAATTCTATTTAGACTACACCGAACTGTGTGTTCAAATGGATCTGGAATTGGGGGCTAGGACACCGCTCGAAATAAGCAACAATGCAACTCCCATTCAAATCTCACAATCAACATCACAATTTTATAAGGGCCAGTCAACGAAACAGATACTCAGTCCGAGTTGGAAGCCATTACCATGGATCGCGGCTGCCGCTGTGATTCTCCTATTTGCAGGTTCATTATCATTTCTCATAAATAAGCGTGTCAGCATTACGCCGAGCGAAGCTAAGGCAGTAGAGAGCGAAACAATTACTCATGACGGACTGGCAATTCTTATGGAATCAGTAGGTGCAAATTTCGTAGATAACGGAATGCAGCCTACGAAAACAAACGGAATCCTTTACCCTGGAGAGATAATTCTTGAATCAGGAATCACAGCCATTGAATTTTACTCAGGCGCAAGAGTTATTCTCGAAGGGCCTGCAATCTTAGAACTCACCTCAGAGAACAGTGCAATACTAAGAGAAGGCAGAATAAGAGCTCAGGTACCACCACAAGCTTGTGGATTCAGTGTATCAACACCGCAAATCGAAGTCATCGATCTTGGAACAGAATTTGGAATGAACATTGAAGAAGACGGCCACTTAACAGAAGTGCATTGCTTCAGTGGATTAGTGGACATTTATGAAGATGCAATGAGCCAGAATCCGAAGGCTTTACGTTCCCTTGAATCCGGTGAAGCTGTCCGCATCCAGCCCAATAGCATTCAAAAAATTCCAGCCAACTCCATGGCTTTTATTTCTTATTCAGAACTTGCTCAAACGTCCCTTGAAAATTCGACAATGCGACATCAGAAATGGCAAGAACTGATCGAGGAGATACGAGCAGATGAGGACATACTGGCTCTCTATACTTTTGAGGGACAAGGACCTCGTGAACGAAGTCTGGTTAACCAAGTCTCATTCCAAAGTCAATTCTCACACGGAGCAATTGTCGGATGCCGGTGGACGAACGGCCGATGGCCATCAAAGGGTGGACTCGAATTTAAAAGCCCCAGTGACAGAGTCCATTTTCAGTCCAATGAGCCTTATCAAACAATTACTCTTTCTACTTGGGTCCGATTAGATGCAATGCCCAGACGACTCACTTCGCTTCTCTCAAGTAGTGAAAGATCAAGTAATTCAATGGACTGGGCATTAACTTCGAAAGGACAGATCACCCTCAAAGTGCAGAATGATGAGAATAAAAAGATCCATTCATTCACCTCATCTCCCATACTTAATCGAAACATGCTTGGAAAGTGGATTCACCTTGCCAGTGTTTTCAATTCGAATGAAAAGAAAGTCAGCCACTACTTAAATTCTCGAGAAATTTCAGAAGCTAAATTTCCAAAAAACGGCTTAACTGCTATAAAATTCAGCAATGCTGAAATTGGAAATTCCAGTATAAAATCCTCAAACGGCAGAACTCCAATCAGATACTTCACAGGCAGAATCGATGAATTGGCTATTTTCGGACGTTCATTAACAAAAAATTCTATAGAACATTTGTATAGGACAGGTAAACCTCATTAGCGAATGTTCCGATGCATGCTTGCAAAATAAAAAATTCTTTCTCAGCATAGCGAGAATGAACAGGAAAGCACTGTACATCCTCAGCATTTTACTGACTTCTCATATCCTCCACGCTGAATCAAGCAATCCAGATCAAAAAATTGAGTTCAAGGCATTCAAGAAATCAGGCATAAAACTTCACGTTTTTAAACCTGAAAAATGGAAAAAATCTGACAAAAGAACAGCTATTGTTTTCTTCTTTGGAGGAGGATGGAACGGTGGCACTCCAAAACAATTTTATCCACACTGTCGGCACTTATCTAACAAAGGACTGGTCGCCATAAGCGCAGAATATCGCACAAAAAAAAGTCATAACACAGAACCTTTGCATTGCGTCGAAGATGGCAAATCTGCAATCAGATGGGTCCGCAAAAATGCTGATGTTCTGGGAATCGATCCAAAGAAGGTAGTCGCAGCGGGCGGTTCAGCAGGCGGACACGTTGCTGCATGCACAGGAACTGTCAGTGGATTCGAATCAGAGAGTCTTAAAATCTCCTCAATTCCTTCTGCACTGATTCTCTTTAATCCAGTCTGTGACACCTCACCTGCGGGTTACGGTAATAGTAGATTAGGTAAGGACTGGATGAAAATATCCCCACTGCATCATATTAGTAGTAAAACTCCGCCTACCTGTATTTTTCATGGAAAAGCGGACACGACAGTGCCCTTTAGTAATGTCTTTCAATTCAAAACGAAGATGGATGAGCTTGGCCTGCGATGTGAATTGCATGCTTATGAAGGTCAAAAACATGGATTCTTCAACTTTGGAAGGGGCAATGGCTCCGCATACACTGACACGGTAAAAAAAATGGACTCTTTTCTGGATTCTCTTGGTCTCATCGGAAATCCAAAAATAAGAAACAAAAAATAAATTCATGGAGGCCGAAGACTGGAAAGGAATTGCAACCAATTACGAGGAAAACATTCTTAGCGTTTATGATAATGATCAGGACCGCAAAATAGAATCGATCATAAAAAAATTAGCACTGAAAAAAGGAACTGCCGTGGACCTTGGCTGCGGCACAGGAAAATTCCTGCCACTCCTATCTGATCACTTCAAGAACGTTCAAGGATGCGACTATTCAGAAGAGATGATAGATGTTGCAAAAAAATCTCACCGAAATATAACAAATCTAAGCCTAACGGTTCGTGACCTTAGAGAATTTTCATCAAAAATAAAACCGTCCGATCTGGCACTCTGCATCAATGTCATTCTGAGCCCTTCAATTAGTGATCGGGAAAAAATCTGGCGAAATGTAAGAAAATCTGTGAGACCGGGAAGATATTTAGTTCTGGTTACACCTTCCCTGGAATCTGCACTTTATTCGAAATATCGTCTCGTCGAATGGAACATCAGGAAGGGCAACTCCTCATCGCAAGCATTGACCGAAGGATTTGAAACAACAGATGAGAACGGAAAATTAATTTCCAGAGGAGGAATAATAAATTACGGAGGAGTCCCTACCAAACATTATCTAGAAGAAGAACTAACGTGTCTTGCTGATAGATTTGGGTTCAAAATTAAAAGTTTAGAAAAGATTACATATCCGTGGTCAACTGAATTCTCTAATCCTCCTAAATGGATGAAATCCCCGCTCCCCTGGGACTGGTTAACATTGTTACAGAAACAACAATTCAAGAACCGCTAATTGACCGCAAAATTCGGTAAAAACCTCTCTCTGGTGATGGTGTCGTATCCTCAAATTTACCCCAAATATCTTCAGCTCTTATCCATTCGGTCTCATCCCACCAACTCCCTAAATCATATGATGATTGCACCTTATAAAATAGACCGATTGTCCGGTCCCATTTAAGAGTGACTTTTGCCAGTGTTACATCTCTCGAGAAAGAAAACTGTACCGGCTCTTTAATTATACTTCCGTCCCAATATTTTCTGGCCAATTCATAAGCGCGAAGGCCAGCACGTGAACCCATGACACGCCCAGGCAAATCATCTACCAATACATGAATACCTCCCCACAACCTAGAAATGCCCGCCTCATCTGAAGCATCATAATAACTTGCCCATTGCAATCTAACATCGTCAGTGGGTCCATACTCAAATTCAAGTGAACCCTTCGGTATCAAATACTCTTTAAAGCCTCCAGGAAAATAAGGACTGCCCGTTATCTTTGTCATCACCTCAGCACCTGCCCTAGAAAAACAGGAGTGACCAGACACATACGAAGCAAAAGCAGGAGTCACAAAAGTGTCACGCTGATAAGGGAGCCAATTCATTGCAGGAATCCACTCAACTCCACCCAACTCAGATTCCGGATCATCAGGCTCTCCTGACCAAGCATATATAGCAATTGAGCCTATGCTCGACGCTAAGTGCTCATGCCTCTGACCAGGAAGCGCCGTTTCCGGAGTCACAATCTCAACCAGACCCGGCTCAAGCTTTAAACCTTCCGGATCATAAGTTAACTCGGCAAAGGTTCCTGGATCCCCCTTATCTGTGGATTGCCCCTTAGAACCCATGTAACGGCACATAGTTATTGGACGGCCATAATCATAAATTCTTTTGCATGTCCAGGCCGCTGTCGCTGCATCATGCTGTGCACCATTCATTGCAAAATAACATTTTACATCCCATTCCAAATCATTAACGGCAGGCCCTTCGCCTTCTATTCTTCGCGTCGTTTGTGGATGATCAGCGACTTCATTGGCCACTACATTCCAATGGCCCGGAGGCGTCTCTGAATCAGGCCCATCAGCCCAAAACTCGGCGATTACCCTGCCATAATCAGCTCTGAGAACCTTGTTTTCTGGGTACGAGTCACCAGTCACAGGGTTATTGCCATGACCCCTACCATCCATTCTTCCTAATCGATTATTTGCATAGACTTGAGGGGAAATATTCATTTCAACTTGGTCCCTTGGGTCAAGCCAGCTGCTATATCTAATGACCTGATTAATGTTATCTTTAAATTGTTGATCCCCCGATGAGCCTAGCATTGGAGGAGGACCCGGATCATCATAGAGTCCACTAGGACTTTTTCTCCGCAACGCAAAGGGCCTAACCATGAGCCACTGAGAACCCTGAAAATTTTGGATAAGGTCCGTCTCTATTCCATTCTGAGTCAGAGCAAAATCCCCAAATGCCAGGGGCTGCCAACGGCTCGGATTTGATGTGGTAAGTAATGTGAACCTAGGTTCATCCAGAGGCAAAGGATCATTTTCGGGCTCATAGGTAAGATCCACATAGTTATCTGCTTCACCTGATCCATCATCCCAAAAAAAAGAAAGTACAGTATTGGCGATCCTATTACCCAAAGCAGCGGGAGAATCACCTTCAATCGAATCGTTCGATTCATCATACCCAAGAGTGACCATTTGATTCATTAAAGCTTCTCTAGTCACATCAGCTCCTACTGAATTCTTATAACGTGAAATGAGGACCCTATAAGCAGCAAAACTTATTGCTTCTTCTCTGGCCCTTTCAATGTCCATCGAATCTAAACCGTCATTTTCAAGGTCAGGCGCGACCGCCGTTTCGTTATATAAATAACCCACAGCAACATTATCAAAAGCAGCCCATGCATCCCACATAGCAACTGAAACATGAAAAAGATTCCTCGCATGAACCGGAGGATGAGGAACATCAAGGCGAATTGCATTTAAGTTCTGCTCATTCCATTTCCTAGCAACAGAATCTGACTGGCTCGTTAATGGGTAGAAAACAATCGCCAATAGGAACCACTTAAACAAAATCGTAACCTTCTGGAATTGACTAATCATACCACAATAAAACCAATAAAAACGGAGGGAATTTATGGCTAACTTAAGCTAGCACTGTAAAAACTGAGCATCAAACCGAAGCCCATTAAAAAGTGTTCAGTAATAATTATACCGTAAAATAAGGGTCACTTGCGGAAAATGATGCTAACATTGAGGTTCGAAATCTTGTTTAAAGTTCTAAATACCGATTCTGAATCAAACGCTCGGCGCGGACAGCTTAAAACTGCACATGGCAATGTGGAGACTCCAATCTTTATGCCCGTTGGAACACAGGGAACCGTGAAATCCGTAAGCCCTCATGAGTTAAAGGATTTGGAGGCTCAAATTGTACTTGGAAACACTTATCATCTTTTTGTTCGCCCTGGCCTCGAAATCATCAAGGAAATGGGAGGCCTTCACTCCTTCATGAACTGGGATCTTCCGATCCTCACAGACAGTGGAGGTTTTCAGGTCTGGTCATTAGCAAAAATGCGAAAAATCTCTGAAGAAGGTGTCCATTTTCAAAACCATTTGGACGGTACTCCTACATTCATAGGGCCTGAAACATCGATGGAAATTCAAGCCGTTCTCGGTTCAGACATAGCAATGCTCTTTGACGAATGTCCCCCTTATCCTTGCGATGAAGAATATGCTGAAAAGAGTGGAGAACTTACTTTGCGGTGGGCCGCTCGCTGCAAGGAGTGGATAAACAACAACGAGCCGTTAGCCGGTAACAGTTCCCACAAACAATTACACTTCGGTATCGTTCAGGGTTCCATTTATCCAGAGCTGAGAGAAAGGTCCGCTAAAGGACTCGTTGAACTGGGCTTTGATGGATACGCTGTCGGCGGAGTCAGCGTCGGTGAACCAGAAAAAGAAATGATTGCAGCCGTTGACAACTCGGTCCCTTTCTTACCAAAAGATAAACCCAGATATGCGATGGGCCTAGGAACGCCATCTCAGATGATGGAAATGATCGCCCGAGGCATCGATATGTTTGATTGCGTCCTTCCTACCAGAGTCGCCAGGACAGGGACCGTATATGTGCGCCAAGGAACACTCAATTTGAAAAATCAAAAATTCGCTTCTGACCCATTACCCATAGAGGATGAATGTGAATGTTATTCATGCCGCAACGGATTCAGCCGCGCATACATTCGACACCTGATAAAATCAGAGGAAATATTAGGAATACGACTGACTACGCTCCATAACTTACATTATTATATAAATTTACTCGAACGGGCAAGGAACTCGATAGAACGTGGCGAATTTGAAAAATTGCGCAAAGAATTACACGAAAGCCGTTAAAAAAAATAGTGCCTACCTGAAGAATTATTGATTAGTTGATTTACTTTTCTTCAGTTTCACAATACCTATCAGACAAAAGCAACAACATCAAAACCGATTATCCCGATGAACTTATCTAATACTATTTTTTACTTAACGGCACAGGCCCAAGGCCAAACACCTCAAGGAGGGGGGCTGGCACAATTCATGCCGCTGATATTGA
>MDTE01158423.1_pt1 | contig 11961 bp, 8 predicted proteins | sample 811231 | NCBI WGS metagenome assembly MDTE01 (sample SAMN05326651, study PRJNA326480) | marine metagenome | isolation source: seawater | place: Indian Ocean: Red Sea | collected 2010
TAAAGAAAGATCTCTATAAACCCCAGGGGTTCTTGAAAAAGAGTCAAATGATGTAGGCTCCGCATAAGAGCTTATACTCTGATACACGGCATCGAGATCTACTTCAAACAAGGCTACTGTTTCCAAGTCCAAGCCATAGGCCTTTGAAACATCTAACGCTATCTCTCCGACCACTCCCAAGACTGTATCCTCATTTTCCGCCAATGTGAATACGGCAGAGCGACCGCCTTCCATCCAATAGTCTTCTTGCGGCAAAAACTTAACGCCTATACCTAACTTGGAAAACAATGACTCCAAGACTCCTTTCGCATCGAAAAACCCCAATTTGCCCTTTTCTCCAATCCAAGTCCCGTCCCACCTTTCCCCAGCGAATAAGCCAACTAAAACTTCCTTCTCTTCTGGTAAATCGTGCTGCCTCCTCAGGAATATTCTTCCTGATTCAAACAGCCTAAGCGTCCTATTTTGCCGGCGATAGTTATATGCAGCAACCTGCAATATACTGGGACGTATTGATGCACGGAGAAATTCATGGTCTGTAGTCATTGGATTAAGAACTTTCACAGATTTGTCCACTAGATCCCTCGGAAGCGAATTCATTACTGATTCACTAATCAAGGGGTAGCTGACAATCTGTTGCATACCAGCAGCCACAAGCGCATCAACGGAGAAATCACGCAATTCTTTCTCGCCCGAAGCCTGAGCAGGTGGCAGGGCAGTAGAAAGAGCGACCGGCGGAATCGAATCGTATCCGACGACTCGGGCCAATTCCTCGATCAAATCTTCTTCAATGGCGATATCACTCCTCCACGGAGGAACGATTACCTCCACATATCGCGGGTTTTGCTCAACCAAATCAAATCCCAGAGATTCTAGCGTTGCTCTCGCTACATCCAAATCAATCTCCACCCCGAGAACAGTCAGGATACGGTCTCCCGTTATTCTCACTACTACTGGCTGGACCTGATCAGAATCACTCACATCGACAATCTCAGAGCTTACAGTTCCACCAGCAATCTGCTCCAATAAAAAGCAAGCTCTTCTCAATGCATATTCCGGTAACCGGACTCGTAGCCCTTTTTCAAAACGATTAGAGGCATCAGTTCTTATACCCAAACGCCGCGAAGTTTTCCGGATTGTGGCAGGTGAGAAACTTGCTGCCTCCAGAACTAAATCAACAGTATGCGCATCAACCTCCGTTGCCCTTCCACCGATAATTCCTGCAATCGCAATAGGCCCTGAACCATCTGCTATCACCAAGTCATCAAACGACAGTGCATATTCATTGCCATCCAGAGTTTGTATAAGTTCCTCAGAAGTTGCATTTCTCACAATGATTGTTTCACCCTTGATCTTATTACTATCAAAGGCGTGCAATGGTTGTCCCAGTTCAAACATCACGTAATTCGTGATATCTACAACATTATTTATTGGTCGCTGCCCAACGCTTCTTAGACGCTGTTGTAACCAATCAGGCGATTCGGCTACCTCCACCCCTCGCATATTCACACATAGGTACCTCGGACAAAGATCCGAATCGTCAACGCGCACTTCTAAATGTTCGTCTATAATTCCATGGGAGGAATATTCCAATGTAGGAGCGGTCAGATCTGTCTTATTTAAAACCGCCAACTCACGAGCTACTCCAAGCAAAGACATTGCATCGGGACGATTAGGAGTAGCTTCCAAATCGAGACTTATCCCACCAAGGTATTCGCTAAGCGGAATCCCTATCTGCGCGCCGGCCGACAAGACCAAAATACCAGAATGATCGTCGCCAAGGCCTAGCTCTTGTTCAGAGCAAATCATTCCACTTGAGGTTATTCCTCTAATCTTTGCCCGCTTCAGTTGTTCATATTCACCCGTCGCAAAATTCATAAGAGTAGCCCCAATTTTTGCCAAGGCTATTTTTTGTCCGACTTCAACATTCGGCGCACCACAAACAATTTCTAGCACCTCATCGCCAACGTCTACTCCACATACTTTCAATCGATCTGCATTAGGATGCTCAGAAATAGATTCCACGTACCCTACATACACCCCATTCATAGATGTAGCTTTATCGTCTATTCCTGAGACTTCCAATCCAGCCATTGTAAGACGATGCGCTATCAGCTGGGGATCATAATTTACGTCCACATAATCAGAAAGCCAATTGATTGGAATTTTCATACTAATGTCCTCTATTATTTATTGACGCCTATGCCCCCAAAATTCAAGCCAAAATCTGACAAAGCGTTATTGAGGGAACACGTGTCGAATGATGGCTCACGCTTCTTGCCCATCCATTGTTCCCACCATCCAATACGAATAAGCTAGAATTGCATCAAGAATCTCAAGTCATTGGTATAAAAATGACGAATGTCATCGATCCCATACTTAAGCATCGCTATTCTCTCTGGTCCCATACCAAACGCAAATCCCGTGTACTTTTTGGGATCATACCCCACCCGCTCCAAAACCTTTGGATGCACCATCCCTGCCCCCATGATTTCTATCCATCCGCTTTCTGCACAAACCCTACACCCTGCTCCGTCACACTTAAAACAATCCACCGATACATCAACCCCAGGTTCTACAAAGGGGAAATAATCACACCTAAACCGTATCTTTCTGTCACGCCCAAAAATGCGACGAGCAAACTCATATAATGTCCCTTTAAGGTGAGCGAAATTTATACCTTCATCGACGGCTAACCCTTCTATTTGATAAAAATGCCATTCATGGGTAGGATCCGTTGCCTCGTATCGATAACACTTTCCGGGGACTAACACTCGAATCGGAGGTTCAGTGCGCTCCATGACTCTTGCCTGCATTGGAGAAGTATGGGTTCTCAACAGCGTAGAGAACCGTCCATCTTTATCTTGTTGATCAACCCACAACGTATCCCACATGTCCCGGGCTGGGTGATCTTGCGGAATATTCAGAGACTCGAAATTATATTTATCCCACTCCACTTCAGGGCCTTCAACCACCTGAAAGCCCATCGAGGAAAATGCCTGAGTGATTTCCCTGACTATTTGAATGGTTGGGTGTAATCTCCCAACAGAAGGCTGTCTCCCAGGCATCGTAACATCAATGCTTCTCTGAAAGTGCATCCTCGAATTGGATTCTTGTAGTGTGTTAAGAGTAGAATCGTAAAGTTCTTCTAGAGACTTCCGTGCAGTGTTACCTGCAGCGCCTATTACCCGCCGTTGATCTACTGGTAAAGAACTAAGACCCCGCAAGGCAATTGTAAGTGCACCACTTCTCCCTAGATACCTGAGGCGCCATTGTTCCAACTCTTCCAAATCAACTACCTTAAGCAATTCTTGTCTGCCCAACACAAGCAATTGATCTATGCTCTCGTTAGTTACCGGTTGACCGGGCGTTAAATCATCGTCAGTTTTGGAATCCATACGATAATCCTCTCAATGTCATATAGCTACGCGTAAACTACTATTACTGCCTGCTTATAATACATGATATTACGGGTTAATCCCACGCCCGTTTTATTCTGGGAAGGGGACGCGTACACGATCACCCAAAATATCATCACAGTTAACGATAGTGAGAAAACTTGTTTATATTGATCAAAATTGCATACAAAATCAGGTATTCAATTGCTTATTAAGCTGCCTACTCAGGTATTGACAATCGGACCTCCGGTACGCTAATATTTCACAGGTAGTATAGGCGTCGTGCGACGTTTTGCGTCGCAATCCAAAGCGTCGTCCTGATGCACCACGTGAAGTTGGGTAGAAAAAGGAGTACTTATCATTATGTTTCTCGCATCGTACCATTCTCGAGCAGGCCCGAAGAGGCTCTCATGGCGTGCCGTCAATTCAGACGTGCACAGTAAGACACGTAGGCCAAGCGAACATGTATCCAAAGGGAACAAAACACTAGGAAAGCAAGGGGGTAACAAGTGAAGACACACAAGCGACTAAGCGCGCTAAGTCTACTAGGCGTCCTCGTATTGCTGTTTTCTCTAGTGAGTGTAGCACCCGCAAGTGCGGCCTCAGCAGGAGTGATATCACTAAATAAAACATATGTGACCACCCCATCCGCTGCAGGAGCAATAGAAGTAACACTCACAGACAGCGATCTGGACATAGCAGCTCAAGTAACTGGAGAGGCCAGCGATTTTGGAGGCACAGCTTACGCCTTCCCATTCACCAATGGGAGTGACGGAGGCACACTCAAGACAGTTAAGGTAAAAGTATCTCCAATCATGGACTCAAACGCCGACGGGTTCGTCAACTATCTGGACGTCACTACAAATATCGCAGACTTACAGGTGTACTCAGTTGACTCACTCAACGGATTGGTTACACTTCAGGCAAAATCATCGGAGTCATCCACCAGCAGCACAGCTTTCACATTAACCTACAAGTCTGCTGGCGTTCAGACTACTGGAACCACCTGGGCCAATGGCGCAGTTAAGGTAACCAGTACAACTGACGCAAATGGATTCGTTCTCCAACTTAAAGAAACTAGCTCTAACAGCGGCGTATTCAAGGCCACGTTCTCCACTGGTACTTCAACCAGCACGACCGGAGCCAACGACGCAACTAGCAACACACGACCGGCAATAGCTGCCGTAAGTGGCGCGATTGTCACAGTGAGCTACAAGGATGCGAGTCCTGCAGCCACAAAGACAGCGACCACTACTGTGGAAACAACCAAGCCGGTAGTGAGTGTCGTATCACCATCAACTGGAACGTCGACTCAGAACGTCAACCCTAAGTTGATCGTGAACGTAACTGACAGTGATTCCACAGTTGACAAGGCGACCATCGCCTTCAACGTAACTGGCGCCACAGCAGGAGCCATTACAACAACTGCCATTGCTGGCGGTTACCAGGCAGAAAGCACATTATCCGGTCTCTCAGCTGGAACGACAGCAGTGACTTGGAATGTGACTGCCAACGACAAAGCTGGTAACACTGGTACTAGTGACTCAAATGCCACTACTACTGGTAACCAGAATCATGCCCTCAGCGTTGACACAGTAGCACCTAACTTTGATACACCAATTGGTGCAGAGACTGGTCATTTCTGGGACACAGCAATCACAACAGCAGATAAGAACAACGCAACTGCTACTAAGGGAAAGAACACTAGCATCCGCCTCGCCTTTGACGAGGATCTGGACTGCACCTCCGTTCAAACAACTGACTTCACGGTGGACGGTGTCGCTCCAGCAGCTGTCGATTGTTACGACAAGGCATCTGATCAAGTTTACCTAACAGTCCCAGCTTTTGATGCTAACAAGAAGCAGCTCATCAAACTTGCAGGTCCTATTTCCGACCCTGCAGGCAACAGTCGATCAACGAGTTCCCTGACGCCAACTGCGGCTGATGGAATTTCTCCGACAATCACTGTAACAACCACGCCAACACTTCATAAGAGTGCATCCACAATTGAAGTGGCGTCCAACGAGCCTCTGCTCACCGCTCCTACTATCACGCAGAATGGAAATGCACAGAGCGCACCGAGTCTCGTCGGAACAAACACCTTCCAGTTGAAGATTACTGATTCAAGTGCAGGTGTAAAGAACATTCAAGTGGCCGTACAGGACACAGCTGGTAACGCTGCTACCAAAGGTAACGCAACTAACAGCAATACTGCTGCAATACTCTACGAGATTGACAATGCGCTTCCTGCCGTAACTAGCACTAGCCCAGCAAACAATGGCACCGTCTACACAACCAGTCCATTCTTCAGTATTGACTGGACATCAGAGGGCAGTGAGTACACTGGTGACACGCATAAGAAGGTCACACTCAGCAAACTCACTCTCGACGGTACCGATGTGCTCTCCAGTGTGTCGACAACCGACAACGTCAAGTTCATACTCTCAACTTCCGATCTTACACTGGGAGCCCATACAGTCAAATTCAACGCAGCAGATGAGGCAGGAAACGTACTGGCCTCCGACGTGAGTGTTAAATTCACAGTGAAGACACGACCTGCTCTATCTATTGGCTTGAACCCTGGCTGGAACCTGATATCACTACCAGCTAGCCCAGCTGACCCAGACATCAACGCCGTAATACCATCCACACACTCGATCGGACATGTGGTGACTTACGACGCTGACCACAATGCGGTCACAACAACACGAGTAAACGGATTGCTTGAAGGTGGCGTAACAACCATCGACTCCAACACCGCATACTACGTGCATACAGAGAGCTTCCAAGCTCTCTCAGTAACCTTGGCTAGTGCAGACCCCGGAGCACCTGCACCACTACCTCAAGTAGTCAACCTCTCAGCAGGTTGGAACTTGATTCCAGTACTAAGTGCAGACCCTGCGGTTAGTGGAACCAGCACAGTAAACGCTGCTGACTACCTACCAGCAGGATGCGTACGGGTATTCTCATGGTCCACCCTAAACGACAAGTACACGGCACAAGCTTGTGGCAGTGGAACGTTGAACGTAGGTGATGGATACTGGGTATACATGTCTAAGGCTGGCGATATCGTAGCCGGATCATAATCGCTTCGATATAAGACGCGAGAAACGAAAAGAGGAGGGACCCCGATACCGGGGTCCCTCCTCTTTTCGTTTAAATATTTAGCGTACTAACATTAAATTTTTTGAGCAACAATGCACGACCAGAAAGCCTCTTCGAAATGGTGTATGATCTTGAAGCTATTCCGTTCAAGCCTTTCCCTACACTCCTCAAATCGATCGGAAACAATTCCAGAGGCAATAAGCAATCCCTCTTCCCTTATCATCCTGGCGTACAATTCAGTCAATCGCAAAGTAGCATCAGCAGAAATATTTGCTAGGCACATATCAAACATTGCCACTTGAGTTTGAGCATATTCATCTGAAATAGTCCCATGATGTATCTCTAATCCAGAAGCAATACCATTATTCCGGGCGTTCTCCGCGGCAACCTGAGTGGCATCAACATCAATATCAAACCCAACACATTGGCTTGCACCGAGCTTCAGTGCCGCTATTGACAAAATCCCCGATCCAATACCTACATCAAGAACCATGTCTCCAGCTTGAATAGATGCATCTATCTGCTGAAGACACATCCTTGTGGTAGGATGATACCCGGTACCAAAAGCCATGCCAGGATCTAGTTGAAGAACAACCTCAGAATCGCCAGCAACATATGAGCGCCATGAAGGTGTCACTACAAGACGATCCGTTATCCGAAGTGTTTGGAAGTATGATCGAGCAACGAGCTCCCAATCTCTGGATACCATTACTTTTTCGCGAATTGGATCCAATGGATGCAATTGACCTATAAGTCTTACCGCAACATCAATTTGAGCCCTAGCCTCATCAACAGTCTCATCAATCTTGAGATAGCCCACCACAGTAACATCTAAGTCATCCGAAGCTACTTCTCCTTCATCTGGGTTGTAGCCCCCCTGTTGCTCGATAACCACCCCTCCATTTGCATATCGATAAAACACTGATGAAAGTGGTTCCGCAAATTCCGTAGGGCAATCAATTCTCAATTCTAACCATTTTATTCTTGGCGATCTCCTAGAACTCAATTGTCTTGCTGCCCAGTAAAACTATCTCGAACTTTATTGAACCAATTGGCACCTCGCTCATCCGGATCATCCTGCAGGTCACCACTACCCTCTAGTGATATAAGCAGTTCCTCCATGAGCGATTGCTGCTGCTTCGTAAGACTATCAGGAACCTTAATAACTGCCAGAACTATTATGTCCCCACGTCCACTTCTTTGTAATTTACTGACCCCTAGATTCTTAATACGAAACTTACTGTTAGGCTGAGTACCCGCAGGTATATCCACGGGTCTAGGTTTTCCTTCGAGGGTCGGGATATCTACCTGAACGCCGAGAGCTGCTTCCGCTATGTTCAAAGGGAGGTGATAGATCAAATTATCTCCATCACGAGTAAATATTTCATCCTTCTCTACAGTAACCTCAATGTAGGCATCACCTGCAAGTCCTTTAGCGGCACCTGCATGCCCTTCATGTCCAAGGCGAAGTCGATGTCCCGTTTCAATTCCTTTCGGCACCTTCACCTCTAAGGTTCGCTCAGTCGCTTTTCGTCCTTGCCCTCGACAGCTTCTGCATTTTTCAGATATTGTGGCACCGTCCCCCTGACAGATGGCACAAGTAACCACCTGAGCAAATTGACCAAAGAGACTATTCTGGACCCTTCTGACTTGACCTGCACCTCTACAATTATTGCATGTCTGACTAGAAGTCCCTGGTTCTGCTTTAGAACCATTGCACTCAGAACATAATTCTGCCCTAGAGATGGGAACCTCTCTAGTTGTACCAAAGGCTGCCTCATAAAGCGATATAGTCATACGTAAATGCACATCTGCGCCCTGTTGGGCCCGTGCCCTACTCCCGCGAGATGCAGTACCACCAAAGAAGGCATCAAATATATCACCAAAGCCTCCAAAATTATCAAACCCCTCAAATCCACCACCTGTGGAACGTCCGTCAACTCCTGAGTGGCCAAACTGATCATACCGAGACCGTTGCTCTGCATCACTCAGAACCTGATAAGCTTCGTTGACTTCTTTAAAGCGATCTGCCGCATTGTCTTCTTTATTGCGATCTGGATGATATTGCATAGCCTTCTTACGAAATGCTCGCTTTATGTCTTCATCTGACGCATCTTTAGATAGTTCTAGAATGTCGTAGTAATCCCGTTTTTGAGTCGCCATATAAACTAATAACCTACCAAATCTTTTATATACTTAATCCTATCCCACCCACGCAAGCCCCGACAGATGTATGCACCGTTCTAGAAAATCAATCAATGGTCATTGAACAATTGTTTTCGCAGTATGAATAAGAATCTACGCTTCTATTAGATCATCAATTACGATGGAAACACGTTGAAGTATGGCAATAGTTCTACGGTATTCCATTCTAGTAGGACCTAAAACACCAAGGGTCCCATTCAAACCTTCCGATGACCCATATTGAACAGTGATTACACTGAAAGGGTGTAGTACATCCACAGAATTCTCAGGTCCAATCCTAACAGTAACTCCGCTAGCCCGACTAGAGTGTTGATGCAAAACATCCTGAAGCAAATTTGTATCCTCTGTCAGTTCAATAATACTTTGAGCCCCAGCAGCTTCAGCAAATTCCGGTTGGTTCAAAGCGTAGGTCAGTCCGTACACATAAGGAGCAGCGTTTTCATAAGCTTCCCTGCGAAGAATTGTATTTGCACCTCGCCAGGCTACATCTACCAGTGGAGACAAATTGGCAGGTATCTCAGAAATTTCAGATGAAGTGCGACCTGAGATCATATCATTTAGTTGATTAGATATTGAGGTAAGCATATCCTGACTGACCTCATGGGTGTAACGAAGAAGTCCTTTACGTAAAGCTGAACCCTGCAAAACAACTATAAGAAGCGCTAGGGATTTTTCAAGATGCACCAACTCGACCCGGCGAATCCTTGGCTGCCGTGCTCGTGGAAAAGTTACGAACGCGACATTCGCCACTTTTTCTGCGAGAAACCTAGCCGTCTTTTCAACTCGTGCATCAAGATCATCCGTCGCATTTATGCTATGGGCATCATTTACTATATCCATTTCAGAGGTTGCAGGAATCGAAGCTTCAAAACCCGTTTCCACGTAATGGCGATAACCCAATGGCGATGGCACGGCCCCCGATGAGGTATAAGGACGGACTATAAAGTCCCCATCCTCCAGTACAGCCATCTCATTCCTTAGAGTCGCCGAGCTCACTCCCAATTCTGCCTGTCTAACAAGGGAATCGGAACTAACGGGAGTTGCAACCTGGATGTACTGGTCCACCAAGGCGTTGAGAATAATTGCTTGGCGAGAACTCAGAGTCACATTCTTTTCCTATGAAAAGATATCCATCAAGTGTAATCAAGATGGAATTGAACGAAATTTAACACGCAGATTTACGCACTGTCAAGCAAATTGCAAAGGATTTCAAGCTTGATTCCAGCCGTCATCTCCTAACTCTGGTGTGGGATCCAAGTTGAATATTTCTTGAATGAATTTAAGTATTTCTTGAGCTGCACTGTCTATGGGAACTCGTAAGATAAAGGCAATACTTGACCGTTCCCCCTTGCACAGCAAATAGGTATTACGACTAGCCTGTATTGCAGTCCAAACTAGAATAGCGGCCAAACCACATAAAGTAGCCTCCAGTGCATTAATGATAACGGATGTTGAAGGCAAGAGTACAAGCCCAATAACCCCCACTAAGAGACCAACTAATCCCACAAGAATACGAATAATACTGCACTTTGTTGTACCCCACTCTATAGCAGTAATAGATTGGACAGGGATTCCATCATCCAACAGACCACCCTTTCGATCTAACTCGCACAACACCCCTTGTGATGTGATCGCAATCGCTTTATCAAAGGCAGGCATAGGGTCAGTATCAGCTAAAAATCCCTGATCAGTTAAAATCACACGAACTTTATCTGGCGACGAGACTGAAGCGCACTGGAATTCCACCTAAACTAACCTCTAATGTTGATTTATAAGAAGAAGGAATCGATCTGCAATCACGAATTTCCACAATCAGTTTATCATAGCTGGTAGTGTAAATTTCGTTGGCAAAAATGAAGTTTCTAAACAACCTATAAAGCTAGCGACATTTTATTATGGATTGTATACTCAACCCTAAGAAGAAATTCACTTACCTAAATCCTAAAAATACTACCAATACGGTATACACGGGATTTTTATATGTCCGAAACCAATGATCGTATCCACATAGAACAAACTCCGCAACTGCGAAATGGGAAACTCATAACCGCCTTCTCAGGATGGCCAGATGCTGGTGAGTCGGCAACAAGTGCTCTGAAATATTTAGCACGAAATCTCTCAGCAAAAAAGACGGCATCTATAGACCCAGAAGATTTCTATGATTTCTCGCAGGAGCGTCCCTTCACGAAACTTACAGACGACGGCAAACGAACAGTCAAATGGCAGCAAAACGAATTCTACTACTGGGAAGACCCTAATAAAGAAAACGATCTCTTAATCTTTATAGGATCTGAACCTCATCTAAAATGGCGAACATTCACCCAAATCATCACTGAATATGCAACTGCCTGCGGAGCCGACTTGCTTATAACCGTGGGGGCTTTGTTAAACACAGTCCCACACACTCGTGCCCCAAGGATATCTGGGAGGAGTTCTGATCCTTCGTTCGAACGTTTACTAGAGACACAGAACTTACTTATGAACCGGCAGGGTAATTACTCGGGACCCACGGGAATTCATTCTGTCTTAACTGAATCATGGCAAAACAAGGGATTGCCCACAGGTAGCCTCTGGGGGCATGCACCACACTACCTACCGCAAATGCCCAATCCAAAAGTCAGTCATGGTATAGCCTATAATCTAGCACGTTTACTTGATGTCCACCTGGATCTTACTGCCCTTGACGAAGCAGTCATAGTTTTCGAGAAAGAAGTTGTCTCTGTGCTGGAGGAAAACTCCGACCTACAACAGTATGTCACCCAAATAGAGACCCAATATGATCAACTAATCACTCCGCAGGCAACAATTGCCGAAGACCCACCAGACCCGGAATTGCTCGTAGAAGATTTAGAACGATTTCTTCGATCTGAACGTGAAACCGAGTCTCAAGACTAGCATCTATTCCTTTAAAGTACCGGCAAAGGCATAGGGGCAAGCTCCCCTTGATCCATAGCCAAATGCTAAGTGTCTCTTCATTATTGACATCCTTTTTGCAACTGCTATAATTGGACGCTGTTAGCAAGCGATAGTGTTGCCTGCTAACTAGACAACAAAGCTAAATATTTGCCTTATGAGAGGAGGTAAACTGTGGGAAGAACAATCAGTCCTTTGGGGGACCGTGTAGTCGTAAAACCATCGGGACAGGACGAAGTGAGTGCAGGTGGAATACTACTGCCCGACAGTGCTAAAGAGCGACCACAAGAGGGTGAAATAATTGCTGCAGGCTCTGGTAGAGTCACAGATGACGGCAAGACGA